>PPYE01275129.1_pt1 | contig 279025 bp, 281 predicted proteins | sample 1559881 | NCBI WGS metagenome assembly PPYE01 (sample SAMN08240022, study PRJNA423297) | Human gut metagenome, whole genome shotgun sequencing project. | reverse complement strand
AATGTTTTCAAAGGAATTGATTCAACTGGATAGAAACACGGTGCAGTACATGATAGATGAAATGCAGGATACAATTGATGTTCAGAAAGAAGAATTGGAAGCAAAGCAGGAAACCATTGACACACAGAAGGGAGAACTGGAACAGCAGAAAGCAACTATCAGTACGCAGAAGAATGAACTTGAAGAACAGAAAACAACCATTAATACTCAAAAGGAAGAACTAGAGGCTAAACAGAATACCATTGACACACAAAAAGATGAAATTGAAACAATGAAGCGGCAATTACAGTCAGTCATGGCACAGATTGAACAGTTAAAGAAACAGTAAAGACTCCGCAAAACTTTAACAGAGCAGAACAAAGGCATAGTTGTTGTAAAAACAGTATCATTCTTGACAATTCCCTCAAAAAATATCACAATATATGGTAAAATGCGTTAGAAATTAATACAGATTATAAGGTGAAAAGGGAGAAAAGATAAGAATGGATAGTTTTATTTACAGTATTAATGCAACAGTGCCGATTTTTTTGGTAATGATTGTCGGCTGGGTGATAAAACAGCTTGGTGTGATTGATGAACATTTTGTCAGTAAGGCGAATAAATATGTGTTTCATGTAGCGCTGCCGGTGCTGTTATTCCAACAGATTTCAAGTGCAGACATGACATCGCAGTTTGATATCCGGTTTGTGCTGTACTGTATGCTTGCAACAACAGCATTTTTCGTAATTATATGGGTGGTGACGGAACTGTTGATGAAGGACGATACGCAGAAGGGAAGCTTTGTGCAGTGTGCCTGCCGGAGCAGTGCGGCAATTCTTGGCATGGCATTTATTCAGAATATGTACTCATCAACCGGCATGGCACCGTTGATGATTGTATCAGCCGTTCCGTTATTTAATATTTATTCGGTCATTATTCTGACATTAAAAGCACACCCGGAGGTAAAAACAGGCAGTGCGGTCAAGAAAGAGCCACACAGTGCGGTAATTAAGAGAGCCTTTATCAATGTCTTAAAAAATCCGATTATTATAGGAATCGTACTGGGACTGCCGTTTTCATTACTGCATGTGCAGTTCCCGGTGATTATTAATAAGACGCTGACAAGTATCGCGCAGACGGCGACACCGATAGCGCTGATTGTAATCGGTGCGGGTTTTGAGGGCAGAAAGGCAATTAAAAAGATTAAGCCGACCGTAATTGCAACCTTTATTAAGTTAATCGGTATTGCGGCAGTCTGCCTGCCGATAGCTGTTGCCATGGGATACCGCAATCAGGAGCTGGTGGCAATTCTTATTATGGTGGCATCACCGACAACCGTGAGCTGCTATATTATGTCGGAAAATATGGACAATGACGGTGTGTTAGCATCCAGTATCATTGTACTTACGACGTTATTATCCTCTATTACGCTGACCGGCTGGATTTACCTGTTACGCAGTATGGGGCTTATCTGATATAAAACAGTTGAAATGAAAACAAGGCTATGATATAATAAACGTTAGTTTATAAACAAAAGGAGGTATTGTCGTGAAGCATATTAAGACAATCAGCAACCGCGTATTGAAAGATACAATGAAGCACGGCGGATGCGGCGAATGCCAGACATCATGTCAGTCAGCCTGCAAGACTTCTTGCACAGTAGGTAATCAGAGCTGCGAGAACAAGAATAACTAATGTAATTGATAAGAGAGTGTTAAGGTTTTATCAACACTCTCTTTCTTTCGCAATAAGATTATTGTGCAGACAGCAATTAAGAAAAGAAATGGAAAATTAGAAATGGTACATCAGTATAAAAATAATGGTTATAACATCGTGCTGGATGTCAACAGTGGTTCAGTACATGTTGTAGATGATATGGTTTATGATATCATCGCACTTTATGAGAAGATGCCGCTTGATACAATTGTTGAGGAACTTGAAAACAAGTACCCGGAAAATGATATCAGAGAGGCTTATTCTGAAATAGAACAGTTAAAAGAAGCAGGACAGTTATTTACAGAAGATATTTATGAAAATTATATCGATGCATTTAAAGACAGACCGACGGTTGTAAAGGCACTCTGTCTGCATATTGCGCATGACTGTAATCTTGCCTGTCGCTACTGCTTTGCAGAAGAAGGCGAATATCACGGCCGCAGAGCGTTAATGAGCTTTGAAGTCGGTAAAAAAGCGCTTGACTTTTTAGTTGCCAATTCCGGTTCTAGAAAGAATCTGGAAGTCGATTTCTTCGGTGGAGAACCGACAATGAACTGGGAAGTTGTAAAACAGCTTGTTGAATACGGAAGAAGTATTGAAGAAGCGAACAACAAAAAGTTCCGTTTTACGCTTACAACCAATGGAATCCTGTTAAATGACGAGATTCTTGAATTTGCAAATAAAGAAATGTCCAACATCGTATTAAGTATCGATGGACGAAAAGAAATCAATGACCTGATGCGTCCGACAAGAAACGGACACGGAAGTTCTTATGATATTATCATGCCGAAGTTTAAGAAAGTTGCAGAGAGCAGAAACCAGATGAATTATTATGTAAGAGGCACCTTTACGCATAACAATCTGGATTTTTCAAAAGATGTTCTGCATCTGGCAGATGAAGGATTTGAACAGATTTCCGTAGAACCTGTTGTTGCACAGCCGACAGATTCATATGCAATCAGGGAGGAAGATATTCCTTATCTTTGTGAGCAGTATGACATGCTTGCAAAAGAACTGGTTAAGAGAAAGAAAGCCGGCAACGGTTTTAATTTCTTCCATTTTATGATTGATTTAAACGGCGGTCCATGTGTGGCAAAGAGATTATCCGGCTGTGGTTCGGGCTGTGAGTATCTTGCAGTGACCCCGTGGGGAGATTTTTATCCATGTCATCAGTTCGTTGGAAATGAAAAGTTCCTGATGGGAAATGTTGATGAAGGAATCACAAGAACAGATATCCGTGAAGAATTCAAAAACAGCAATGTTTATTCTAAGGAAAAATGTAAAAAATGCTTTGCAAAGTTTTACTGCAGCGGCGGCTGTGCGGCCAATTCATACAATTTCCACGGCAATATCAACGATGCTTATGATATAGGTTGTGAATTGCAGAGAAAAAGAATTGAATGTGCGATTATGATAAAAGCAGCACTGGCAGAGGATTAAACGGACCAAAATGAACAATGTGGAGAAGGAGTAACCGCAAAAATGAAGTATAACATGACAAAAAAAGTCTGCTACTCCATCATCATTGCAGCCATGGCAATCGGATTTACACTCATTGCTATCTTTGGTATTGATGAAAATGGTTCAGGTAGTGCAAAAGACATCAATCTGGGTTTGGACTTAGCAGGCGGCGTAAGTATTACTTACGAAATTCAGGAAGACAATCCTACATCACAGGATGTCGATGATACGATTTACAAGCTGCAAAAGCGTGTAGAGGGTAAGAGTACAGAATCACAGGTATATAAAGCCGGTGATAACCGTATTACAGTTGAAATTCCGGGTGTTACGGATGCCAACGAAATTTTACAGGAACTCGGTACACCGGGTTCATTGGAATTCCTTGATTCAGACGGCTATGCAGCATGGGCAAACGGCGAAGAATACACACCGCTGCTTACCGGTTCTGATGTGAAGGGCGCCCAGGCATACACAGATACCTCATCAAACTCATCAAGTTCATTTGGTGTACAGCTTACATTTACAGATGAGGGTTCTACAAAATTTGCCGAAGCCACTAAGGCAAACTTAAATAAAATTATTTATATTGTATATGATGGTGAAGTAAAGAGTGCACCGACTGTACAGTCAGAAATCACAGGCGGAACAGCTTCCATTACCAATATGGAATCTTATGAATCAGCCGACACACTGGCAACTTTCGTAAGAATCGGTTCAATTCCGCTGACCTTACAGGAAGTAAGTTCTAACATCGTAGGTGCACAGTTAGGACATGATGCGATTACGACCAGCCTTTATGCAGCAATTCTCGGTCTGGTTTTATTATGTGTATTTATGATTGCAGTTTACCGTATTCCGGGTGTTGTCGCAACGATTGCATTATGGATTTACACAGCAGGTGTATTAATTTTAGTAAGCGTATACGATCTGACACTGACACTGCCGGGTATCGCAGGTATTATCCTCGGTATCGGTATGGCAGTTGATGCAAATGTCATTATTTATACACGAATCCGTGAAGAAATTGCAGCGGGCAGAGCCGTTGAAAGTGCCATTACAACCGGTTACAGCAAAGCGCTGTCAGCGATTGTCGACGGTAATGTGACAACACTGATTTCCGCAGCTGTTCTTTATATTTTCGGTTCAGGTCCGATTAAGGGCTTTGCAACGACACTGGCAGTCGGCATTGTAGCTTCAATGTTTACGGCACTTGTAATTACAAGAGTGATTATGAAGCTGCTTTATAACTTCGGATTTACCGATCCAAAGTGGTATGGCAAGACCGTACATAAAAAGACCTTTAACGTACTCGGTATCAGAAAATGGTGCTTTATCGGTTCAATTGTTGTCATCGTGGCAGGATTTATCGGTATGGGTGCATTTTCCGCAGCCGGTAAGAAGACTTTAAATTACAGCCTTGAATTTGTCGGCGGTACAACAACAACCTTTACATTTGATAAGGAATACACACAGGCAGAAATCGAAAATGACATGATTCCGATTATCAAAACAGCTGCAAATGTAACGGAAGTACAGCAGCAGAAGGTACAGAACAGTACAAAGGTATCCTTTAAGACAAAGGATTTAACATTAGACCAGCGTGAAGCAATGGAAAATGCAGTAACTGCAAAGTATCCGGTTCAGGATGGTACAATTGTAGAATCTGATACAATCAGTTCATCTGTCAGTGCAACGACGAAGCGTGATGCGTTTGTATCCGTCATTATTGCAACCGTTTGTATGCTGATTTACATCTGGTTCCGTTTCCGTGATATCCGCTTTGCGGCAGCCGCTGTTATTGCGCTGATTCACGATGTATTGATTGTGTTGACTTTCTATGCACTGGCAAGAGTATCTGTCGGAACAACGTTTATTGCATGTATGCTGACAATCGTCGGATATTCTATCAACGGTACAATCATTATCTTTGACAGAATCCGTGAGAAGTTAAAGAGTGCCAATGCAAAGACCGATATTACAGAACTTGTAAATTCTTCAATTACATATACATTTACAAGAAATGTCAATACGACACTGACAACACTCATTATGCTGGTATGCCTGTTAATCTTCGGCGTTGCATCTGTAAAAGAGTTTGCGGCACCATTGATTGTGGGTATTCTGGCAGGTGCTTATTCGTCAATCTGTATCACAAGTGCATTGTGGTATATCATGGGTGGAAAGAAGCGCGGTATTGTGAATGAACAGCCTGTAAAAGCAAAGACTTACGAAGACGGCGCGCAGGTTTAAGACACACTGAGCAGTAAAAGTAAATTTGAGAAATCTGACAGGGGATTCTAAATAAAGAGTCCCCTGTTTTTTTTAGAATGGAGAGTAAATGAAAAGTAAGTGGCTGGTATATGCCAAAAAAGCGGATTTTAAGGCGATAGAGCAAAAATACGGAATTGACCAGGTGATTGCGCGGATTATGCGCAACCGTGACGTCTGCACCGATGAGGAAATGCAGATGTATTTAAACGGCAGTATCGACGGACTGCACGCACCGGAATTGTTAAAGGATGCACAAAAAGCGGTAGATATTTTAACGGAAAAAATCGCACAGCATAAAAAAATCCGGATTATCGGGGATTACGATATTGACGGGATTTGTTCGATTACAATTCTTTATAAAGCATTAAAAAAGGCTGGCGCAGACGTGGATTACGTTGTGCCGCACCGGATTACGGACGGATACGGGATTAATGAACATTTAATTGACAATGCGGCTGCAGAGGGGAAAGATACGATTCTGACCTGTGATAACGGTATTGCGGCAATTCCACAGATTCAGTATGCAAAGGAACACGGGCTTACGGTGATTGTAACCGACCACCACGATATCCCGTTTACCGAGGAAAACGGCGAAAAGAAACTGCTGACGTCCTGCGCCGATGCAATAGTAGACCCGAAACAGCCGGACTGTGAATATCCGTTTGATAAAATCTGCGGCGCGGTTGTGGCATACAAGGTCATGCAGATTTTATATGAAAAACTGGGACTGGACAAGACGGATTTTAAAGAATATACGGAACTTGCGGCAATCGCAACGGTCGGCGATGTCGTGGATTTAAAAGATGAAAACCGTGTCATCGTAAGACAGGGGCTGGCATGGATTGCAACGACAAAAAATACCGGACTGCGGGCGCTGATTGAAGCCTGCGAGCTGGATGCGGCTCATTTATCGGCATATCATATCGGATTTATTATTGGACCGTGTTTAAATGCCAGCGGACGGCTTGACACGGCACAGCGTGCAATTGAACTATTGTTATGCACCGAACCCGGTAAGGCGCATGAAATGGCACAGGAATTGCGGGAATTAAATGAAGAACGCAAAAATATGACGGATACGGAAGCGAAAAAAGCAATTGAAATGGTCGAAGGAACGGATTTGTATGAAGATAACGTGTTGGTGGTGTATCTGCCGGAGTGCCATGAGAGCGTGGCGGGGATTATCGCAGGCCGTTTAAGAGAGCATTTCTACAAGCCGTCGATTGTCATTACCGATGCGGCGGACGGCGCAAAGGGTTCGGGCCGCTCGATTGAAGGCTATAATATGTTTGAAGAAATCACAAAATGCAAGGAACTGCTTACAAAATTTGGCGGACATCCGATGGCGGCGGGCTTATCCCTGCCGACGGAAAATATTGATTTGTTCCGTGCGAAACTCAACCGCCAGCAGACGTTGACAGAAAAAGAACTGACACCGGTGACCTGGATTGATGTTCCGATGCCGGTTTCGTATGCAAGTAAAAAGCTGGTGGAACAGCTCCGCGTACTAGAGCCGTTTGGAAAGGGCAACGAAAAGCCTGTTTTTGCCGACAGAAAGCTTACGGTGCGTTACGCCAATATGATTGGAAAAAACAAAAATGTATTAAAAATGCAATTGGAAGATACGCAGGGACACGTTGTTGATGCAATTCAGTTTAAGGTTGAAGAAGAAGATATGCCGCTTCGCGGAAAAGAAATCTCCATTGTGTATTACCCGGATATTAATGAATTCAGGGGAAATCAGACATTACAGTTTATCGTTCAGGAATGGTGCTATACAACTTGATATTGCATAAAAAGTATGCTAAGGTAAGGAACGAAAAAAGAAATGTAAAGGAGAAAAGAAAATGAGAAAAGGCATAAAAGTAACCGCACTGCTTCTTGGTGCAGTCCTGCTTTTGGGACTGGCGGCATGCGGTAAAAAAAATGTGCAGAATCCGCAGACAACAGCGGCAGGCAGTGAAAATACAGCGGAAACCACAGCAGTTTTGAAACAGCAGATTAAAGTAGCGGCATTAAAAGGTCCGACGGCAATCGGCATGGTACAGCTGATGGAAAATGCCAAAGAGCAGACTGCTAAAAATGATTATGAATTCCAGATTGCGGCGACGGCAGATGAATTCAGCGCAGACCTGATTAAAGGCAATGTAGCGCTGGCGGCGCTTCCGTGTAATGCAGCAGCAACCCTGTATAATAAGAGCAATGGTAAAATCAGGATATTAGGAATTAATACGCTGGGTGTTTTATCAATTTTAGATACAGGCGATTCGGTGCAGACAGTTGCAGATTTGAAGGGAAAGACCATTTATACAACGGGAAAGGGAACGACACCGGAGTATACCCTGCGTTATCTGTTAAGCAGTGCCGGATTAAATCCTGACAGTGATGTGACAATCGAATTTAAATCCGAAGCGGCAGAAGTAGCGGCAGTCATGGCAAATGCAGGCACGGAAGAAGTGATTGCAATGCTCCCACAGCCGTATGCAGCAACGGTTTTAATGCAGCAGCCGGATACAAGACTTGCACTCGATGTCACCGAAGAATGGGAGAAGTTAAACGGTTCAGACAGCACCGTTGTTACAGGCGTTCTTGTGGTGAATACCGAATTTTATAAAAACAACCGTCAGGCAGTCGATGATTTCTTAAAAGAATATAAATCATCAGTTCAGTATGTAAACAGCAATGTGGACGGTGCGGCACAGCTCGTTGAAGATTTTGATATTTTCAAAGCGGCAGTGGCTAAAAAGGCAATTCCGAAGTGTAATATTACATTGATTACAGGACAGGAAATGCAGGATAAAGTTGAAAAGTATTTAAAGGTACTTTGCGATGCCAACCCGAATGCCGTAGGCGGTCAGATGCCGGATGACGGTTTTTATGTAAAATAGATAGATCTGTAAAAACAGTATTTATAGAGGTAATTGCAGGTATATTTTCAGATAAAAAACACGATAAATAAAAACAGCCGTTTTTTCGGTGGCATACCCGGTCAGAAATCCTGCCGGATAAAGCACTGTAAACGGCTGTTTTTGCATATATGAAACATGCATTTTAATGTGTATTGCGGTTGATAAATTCCGTACGGTATTTGGAATACATAATTTTCTGGCTGTTGTACAGACTGTAATAGCCGGATAAAAGATAGCTTACGGCAATACAGAGCGCACAGTATTTCATGCCCGCCATATCAAACATTTCAATCGCAAGAATCAGTGATGTAATCGGACAGTTTGTGACACCGCAGAACACACTGACCATGCCGCAGGCGGCACAAAGCCCCGCAGGCAGACCGAAAAATCCCGATAAAAAGCTGCCGAGTGTCGCACCGATAAAAAGTGTCGGTACGATTTCACCGCCCTTAAAGCCACCGCCGAGCGTGACGGAGGTGAAAAGGATTTTCAGTAAGAATACATACCATGCACAGCGGGCTGTGAAGCTTGAGGCAATCACAGGCGCACCTGCGCCTAAAAAGTCCGTTGTCTGAAAGATGAAGCGCAGTGCAATCACCAAAAGTCCGGCAATAAAAATGCGGATAAATGGATTTTCAAAATAAGTTGTATAAAGTCTGGAAGCTGTATGCAGTGCCACGCAGAACAGAATACTTACGCAGGCAAATAATACGGACATTAAAAGCATTTTGCCGCCGGAAGCGATTGTAAAATCAGGCAGTTCACCGAGTGCAAAATGTGTTCCGGCAATGCCGAAATATTTTGCAATGCTCTGCGCCGTGAGTGCAGATACCACACATGGTACAAGTGCTGCGTAATACATCACGCCGACACTGATGACTTCCATCGAAAAGACGGCAGCGGCAATCGGTGTGCCAAACAGAGCGGAAAAACAGGCGCTCATGCCGCACATAATCATAATACGCGTGTCTTTGTCATCAAAGTGCAGGAGCTTGGCAAAAAAGTTGCCAAGCGAACCGCCGACCTGCAGTGCCGCACCTTCACGTCCCGCAGAACCGCCGCAGAGGTGTGTCAGCAGGGTGGAAAGAATAATTAACGGCGCAACGTGTACCGGAACTTCGTCATTGGACTGGATAGCCGTAATGACAAGGTTTGTTCCGGTATTGCGGGTTTCCCCGGCGAGCCGGTAGCATAAGACAATCAGCAGTCCGGCAACCGGCAGTCCGAATAAAATCCATGGGTTTGTTTCGCGGAATACCGTGACCAGTCCCAATAATTTATAAAAAAATGTACCGATAAGTCCGAGGACAACACCGCAGACAACCGAACAGGCAAGCCATTTGATAAAAGTCGTCACCGCAAACATCAGGCGGTGCAGGACAACCTTTATTTCATCTGTGTTAAAGTTTGTTTTCATGGTTTTGTCACGACCTTTTTACTCATATTGCTGTTGTGATAAGCCGCGTCCATGGTGACATCCTTCGTAAACCATGACGGCGGGATATAAGCATTGGCTTCCTCAATGGATTCAAATTCAACTTCGGCGAGTGTCAGTCCCGAAAACACACCTTCAAATAAATCCAATTCAATCGTTTTCCCTGTTCCGTCCGGGATTTCATAGCGTTTTTTGGTGATAATATTGCCGTCTGCCTTGGCAAGCAGATGTTCATAGGACTCCGCTGTCAGCGGCAGGTTGTATTCTTCGCGTGCCATCATCCCACTGCCTTTGTAGGTCAGATAATAGGAATCGTTATCTTTTCTGACCCGTACAACAGGATGGGTTGAAAGGTAGCCCTGTTCAATGACACGGCAGTGATAGTCCTTTAAATTTGCCGGTACTTCCGATACCAGATATTTGCGTTCAATTTCCATAATATTCTCCATTCCGCAGGCATTTTAATGCCGGAGGAATCGCGAACGGAATTAATTAATTCCGTTCTGCGATAAAAAGCGGATTTGTGACGCCTGCGGCACAAATCGCTGTGTGAAAAATCTTAGATTTAAGGATTTTTCACACTATTCCTCATTCCTATTCCGACAGTTCTTCCCACTTTTCATACAGCGTGTCAAGTTCTTCGGAAAGCTTCGTGCTTTCCTTGTGCAGTTCCAAAAGACGTGCCGTATCGGTACAGACCTCCGGAAGTGCGGATTCTTCCTCAATTGCTTTTAAGCGGTCTTCAATGACGGTAATCCGTTCTTCGGTTTTTTTCAGCTCATTTTTTTTCTTCTTTAACAGTGCCTGTTCTTCCTTAGACTGTTTCCAGTCCGCTTTTGCAGATTCCTTCTGGGCGTTTTTCTGTGCGGCAGAAACGGCGGAAGAAGAATCAGCCGGTTTGCCGGCAAGCGCGGCGGCTGTCAGGGCATCTTTCTTTTCAATATAATAATCGTAGTTGCCGATGTAATTGACGGTTGTCTGTCCGACCAGCTCAATAATACGTGTTGCCGTGGTATTGATAAAATAACGGTCGTGCGATACATATAAAACCGTACCGGTATACGAATTTAACGCATTTTCAAGAATTTCCTTTGAAACCATGTCTAAATGGTTGGTTGGTTCATCTAAGATTAAAAAGTTTGCGTTGGATAACATCAGTTTTGCCAGTGAAACACGTCCGCGTTCTCCACCGCTTAAATCACGGATATACTTAAACACATCGTCATTCGTAAACAAAAATGCCGCAAGGGTGTTGCGGATTTGTGTATTGTTTAAATCCGGGTAGGCATCCTGCAATTCGTCAAACAAGGTTTTGTCCGGGTCTAATACGTGGTGCTCCTGGTCGTAGTAGCCAATCGTTACTTTAGAGCCGAGCTTGATTTCACCGGAGTCGGCAGGCAGAATATCGTTGATAATTTTTAAAATCGTTGTTTTTCCCGTACCGTTATTGCCAATCAGGGCAACCCGTTCCCCGCGCTTAATGTCAAAGCTGATGTCAGTAAAAAGTGTATTGTCGTCAAATGCTTTGCTTAAATGCGAAACGCTTAAAACATCATTGCCACTGATAACGGACGGATTCAGCTCGATATTCATTTTGTCGTTTATTTCTGCCGGTTTGTCGACAACTTCCAGCTTGTCCAGCATTTTTTCACGGCTTTCGGCACGTTTAATGGACTTTTCACGGTTAAACTGCTTTAATTTTGTGATAACCTCCTGCTGATGCTTGATTTCCCGCTGCTGGTTTAAATATTCCTTTAATTGCATATTGCGCAGAATCTTTTTCTTGTCGGCATAAGCGGTATAATTGCCGGAAAATACCGTCACATGTGTATTTTCAATTTCAATAATTTTTGTGACAATTCTGTCAAGGAAGTAACGGTCATGCGCAACGATGATGACACTGCCGTTATATCCAAGCAGATAATTTTCAAGCCAGCGGATAGACTCCATATCTAAGTGGTTAGTCGGCTCGTCCAGTAAAATAATATCCGGCTTGGAAAGCAGAAGCTTACCAAGCGCAACGCGCGTCTTCTGACCGCCGGAGAGGGTATTGACAGGCAGGGAGAAATCATCTTCTGTAAATCCGAGACCCTTTAACACACCGACAATCTCACTTTGGTACGCATAGCCGTTTTCCAGTTCAAACTGGTGGTTCATTTTGGTGTACTGGTCTAACAGTGTATCTAACTGTTCACCTGTGGCATTTTTCATCTGCTGTTCGGTTTCGCGGATTTTTTCTTCCAGTGCGATAATGTCTTTTTTTACGGAAAGCAGTTCGTCATAAATTGTACCGTCAGAAGAAAGATTCTGATGCTGTGCAAGATACCCTAAAGTCTTATCTTTAGAAATCGTGACCGTTCCGTCATCTGCGGGAAGCCTGCCCATAATGATTTTTAAAAGAGTGGATTTACCGGCGCCGTTTGGTCCGACAATCGCCGCTTTTTCCCGTTCTTCTATATGAAAAGAGCAGTCGGAAAGAATCGCATCCGTTCCGAAAGTCTTTGTGATGTTGTTGCATGATAAAATCATAATGCAAAGATTCCTTTCGTATCGTAAAGTCTTTTATCATTTATTATACATGAAAAGACAGGGGTTGTCATGTAAAAATATTTTGACTTTGCACGCGTTCTTAGTATATACTTATAAAGTTGCACATTCATTAAGTAGAAACAGATAGAGGATTATAGATGAAATTTGAAGAATTAAATATTGATGAGAGAATATTAAGAGCAGTGGAAGACATGGGATTTGAGGAAGCATCACCGATTCAGGCAAATGCGATTCCTGCGGTGCTTGAAGGTAGGGACGTTGTCGGACAGGCACAGACCGGTACCGGTAAAACTGCCGCATACAGCATTCCGATGTTACAGAAAATCGACCCGGATTTAAAAAAGGTGCAGGCAATCGTACTCTGCCCGACCAGAGAACTTGCTGTGCAGGTATCTGAAGAAATCAGAAAGCTTGCCAAGTACATGAGCGACATTAAGGTACTTCCGGTTTACGGCGGACAGGAAATTGTCAAGCAGATTAAGTCATTAAAAGCAGGCGTGCAGATTGTAGTCGGTACACCGGGACGTGTAATGGACCATATGAGAAGAAAGACCGTAAAGTTTGACCACGTTTCCATGGTTATCTTAGATGAAGCCGATGAAATGTTAGATATGGGCTTCCGTGAAGATATGGAAACGATTCTTACCGATACACCAAAAGACCGTCAGACCGTGCTTTTCTCCGCAACGATGCCGAAAGCCATTATGGATATTGCAAAACGTTTCCAGAATGATGCACAGGTCATTAAAGTTGTCAGAAAAGAACTGACGGTAGAAAATATTGAACAGTATTATTACGAAGTTCGTCCGAAGAACAAATGTGAAGTGCTTTGCAGACTGATTGACATTTATAATCCGAGATTATCTGTCGTATTCTGTAATACAAAGCGCCAGGTAGACGAACTCATTTCCGATTTAAAGGGCAGAGGATACTTTGCCGACGGAATCCACGGCGATATGAAGCAGGCACAGCGTGACCGTGTGATGGCAGATTTCAGAAACGGAAAGACTGAGATTTTAATTGCAACAGATGTTGCGGCAAGAGGCATTGATGTGGATGACGTGGATATTGTATTCAACTACGATTTACCGCAGGACGAAGAATACTATGTACACAGAATCGGAAGAACAGGCCGTGCGGGCAGAGAAGGTCTGGCACTGACATTTATATCAGGAAAAGAAGTTTATAAGTTAAAGGATATCGAGCATTACTGTAAAACAAAGATTAAGGCAAAGCCGATTCCTTCATTAGATGATGTAAAGAATACAAAGCTGGAAGTGCTTTTTGAAAAAATTAAGGAAACCATTGCAGAAGGCGGAATTTCTGATATGATAGAAATGGTTGAAAATCATGTCAATGATGAAGATTATACTTCAATGGATATGGCGGCGGCGCTTTTAAAAATGGTTATTGGCGATTCGCTTGACAGAGATGATGATGTGGAAGAAGTCCATTTTGATATGTATGAGGACGATAACCGCATGGTACGTCTGTTTATCAATGTGGGTAAGAAAGATAAAATCAAGCCAGCCAATATTTTAGGTGCGATTGCGGGCGAGAGCGGTATGCCGGGTAAATTAGTCGGTGCGATTGACATGCTTGACAATTATACCTTTGTAGAAGTCCCTGCAAAACATGCCGATAAAGTATTAAAGGCAATGTCCAATGCAAAGATTAAGGGCAGAAGCATTAATATCGAAAAGGCACAGGGCGGCAGAAAGAAGAAGGGAAGACGCAAGTAAATCATGAATGCGGCAGAGATTGAAGAACTGCTGATTAAGCTGGTGCAGATTCCGGCGCCGACAGGCAGGGAACAGAAAAGGGCAGAATACATTACAGACTGGTTAAAGGAATTGGGATACCACCCGTTTACAGATGCGGCAGGCAATGTCATTGTGGAAATGAAGGTGCAGGAGGGCGGTTATACCGTACTTATGGCACACATGGATACCGTGTTTGAAGATGTAGACATTTCTGTAGTAAAAAATGCAAACATCCTGAGTGCGCCCGGAATTGGCGATGATACGTGCAATGCCGCCTTTTTAATGGCGGTAATGAAGACACTTATCGGGCAAAAATGTAGACCTTTAAAGAATCTGCTGTTTGTTTTCGACACCGGTGAAGAAGGACTTGGCAACTGCCGCGGAACACGACAGCTCATGCAGGATTATAAGGATAAGGTAGATGAGGTTATTTCATTTGATTTAGGCAGTGATGCGGTTTGTGTCAAAGCGGTCGGCTCAAAACGCTACCGTGTGACAGTGACGGCGCCGGGCGGACATTCATTTCACGCATTCGGACAAAAAGGTGCGATTGAAACGGCGGCAGAAATTATTCATGAAATTTACCGCATAAAGCCCTGCGAAGGCACGCAGACAACGTATAATGTCGGAATGATAGAAGGCGGTACCTCAGTCAATACGATTGCACAAAAGTGTACATTTCTTGCAGAAGTGCGCTCCGATGATGCACAGGCACTGCAAAAGATTGACGGACAGCTCTGCAATATTTTTGATTCTTTTAATAATGCAGAGGGGTTTGCCAAAGTGCAGATATCGTATGAACTGACCGGTTTCCGTCCGACAGGAAACGGTGTACCCGAAGCGGTACAAAAGGCACTTGCGGATACGGCAGCAGAAGTCATCTGCCGGTATACGGGTCGAGAGCCGGTACGGCGCAGTGGTTCAACGGACTGCAATATCCCGTTGTCCATGGGAATCCCGGCGGTCAGTTTCGGCGGCTACAGAGGCGGCGGTGCGCATACAAGACAGGAGTGGGTTGATGCCGGCTCATTTGAAGAAGGCTATAACATTATATTAGCATTTATAGGAAAATATTTTATATGGAAAGACTGATACAATTAGACAATCTGAACAGGCAGGAAGCTCTGCGGTATCTTGGAAGCGGCGGGCAGACTCCGGATGATGCGTTTATGGCATTGATGAAAGACTGTGAAAAAACGGTGCTTGCACAGGCAAGACCGCGTTATGTCTACCGCATTTTTGACATCAGGGAATGTGAGGAGGGCGTGTGTGCGGAAGGCACGGATTTTATACTGCGCGGCAATTCTATAAAAAAGCATTTAAAGGGCTGTGAAAAGGCAGCATTTTTTGCGGCAACCATATCGGACGGAATCGACAGACAGTTACGGATTGCACAGGTATCCGACATTACGAAAGCATTTGTAATGGACAGCCTTGCAAGTGTGGCAGTCGAGCAGGTATGTGATAAATTCGAGCAGATTTTAAAAGAACAGACACAAGGGTATTATCAGACGTTCCGGTTCGGGCTGGGCTACGGCGATCTGCCGATTGAACAGCAAAAAGATTTTGTGGCACTGCTCAATGCTCCAAAGCAGATTGGATTAAGTGTCAGCAGTTCATTTATGCTGATTCCGACAAAGTCCGTGACGGCCGTTATCGGGCTGTCGAAAGAACCGGTAAAAGGTGTGGCAAGAGGCTGTCAGACCTGTAATATGAGAGAAAAATGTCAGTACAGAATAAAGGGTGGTCATTGTAATGGATAAAAATTTTAGGGAACTCTTGAAAAAAGAATACGTTGTATTTGACGGCGCAATGGGAACAATGCTTCAGGCGGCAGGCATGAAAATGGGCGAAACACCGGAAGTATTAAGTATTACCCAGCCACAGCTTTTAGTCGGGATTCATGAAAAGTATCTGCGTGCGGGTGCAGATGTCATTTATGCCAACACATTCGGTGCAAACCGTTATAAGCTGGAAGAATGCGGAAAAAGTGTTGATGAGATTGTAAAGGCATCCATTAAAAATGCAAAGCAGGCATGTGAAAATGTCAATCCACAGGCACTTGTCGCTTTAGATGTTGGTCCGATTGGACAGCTTTTAGAGCCGACCGGTACACTTTCTTTTGAAGAAGCTTATGATATGTACCGTGAAATCGTCGAAGCGGGCAGCGCGGCAGGCGCAGACCTTGTCGTTTTTGAAACCATGACCGATTTGCTTGAATGTAAAGCGGCGGTACTTGCGGCAAAAGAACATTCGGATTTACCGGTAGCGGTTACAATGACTTTTGAAATCAATCAGAGAACTTTCACAGGCTGTTGTATTGAATCCATGGCACTGACCCTTAGCGGACTGGGGGTAGATGCGCTGGGTGTCAACTGTTCGTTAGGACCGGCAGAATTAGAGCCGGTCGTTGCAAAGCTTTCCGAGTGGACAAACCTGCCGATTATCGTGAAACCGAATGCGGGACTTCCCGACCCTGTTACCAATGAATACAATGTATCGCCGGAAGAATTTGCACAGATGATGAAGAACCTGCGCAAATACGGCATTAAAGTATTCGGCGGCTGCTGTGGTACAACACCGGATTTTATCCGCTGTGTATCCGAAATGCTGCATACGGACGGCAATGCAGGTTTCTGGCATGAAAAGGAAATTCCGGCAGCAGTCTGCTCACCTACAAAGGCAGTGACAATTACGGAACCGCGTATCATCGGGGAACGTATCAATCCGACCGGTAAGAAGCTGTTTAAGGAAGCCCTGCTGCGCGGCGATATGGACTACATTTTAAATCAGGCATTGGAGCAGATTGGTGCGGGTGCGGATATTCTCGATGTTAATGTCGGACTGCCGGGAATTGATGAAAAAGAAATGATGATTTCTGCCGTAAAGTCTATTCAGGCAATTGTTGATGTACCGTTACAGGTGGATTCCACGATTCCGGAAGTATTAGATGCGGCACTCCGTGTATACAACGGAAAGCCGATTGTCAATTCGGTCAACGGCGAGGAAAAGTCCTTAAAGGCAGTGCTTCCGCTTGTAAAAAAATACGGTGCGGCAGTTGTCGGTCTTACACTGGATGAGAATGGAATCCCGCCAAAGGCAGAAGACCGTTTTAAGATTGCACAGCGTATTTTAGAGCGTGCGCAGGCAATCGGTATTCCAAAGGAAAATGTCTATATTGACTGTCTGACACTGACGGCTTCCGCAGAGCAGGAAGGCGTTATGGAAACGTTAAATGCAGTTTACCGTGTGAAACATGAGTTAGGCTTAAAAACCGTACTGGGCGTGTCAAACATTTCCTTCGGTCTTCCAAACAGAGTGTTAGTCAACCACATTTTCTTAACCATGGCGCTGCAAAACGGCTTAGACCTTCCAATTATCAATCCGAATATTCCGGAAATGACGGGGGCGGTCAGAGCTTACAAACTGCTTGCCAATATTGATAAAAATTCAGTGGATTATATTAAAGCCTATGCCAATATGCCAAAGGTTGAAAAAATCAATCCGGCGGCAAAACCGGCAGCGGGAAGCACAGGTGCGGCAGGCAGTGCGGCACCGGCGGGTGCACAGACGGCAGCTGTACCGGCAGGTGACTGTAAAGAGCAGTTATTCCATGCGGTTTATGCAGGCTTAAAAAATGAGGGTGCGAACCTCACAAGAGAACTGTTAAAAGACAATGACTCCATGGTAATTGTCAATGAAGTGCTGATTCCGGCACTGGATAAAATCGGAGAGGACTTTGAAAAGGGAACGCTGTTCCTGCCGCAGCTGATTATGGCAGCTTCCGTTGCACAGGCGGCGTTTGAAGTCATTCGTGAACATATGGTGCAGAGTAACGCCGCACCGGTCAGCAAAGGCAAAATCGTCATTGCAACCGTCAAAGGTGATATTCACGACATCGGTAAAAATATTGTAAAGGTTCTGCTTGAAAATTACGGCTATGACGTGATTGACCTCGGAAAAGACGTGGAATATCAGGCGGTCGTTGATGCAGTCCGTGAAAATGATGTCAAGCTGGTCGGACTTTCTGCTCTGATGACAACGACACTCGTTTCCATGAAAAAGACGATTGAACTGCTTCATGAAAATGAGCTGGATTGCAAAATTATGGTAGGCGGTGCGGTTCTGACACCGGAATATGCCAAAGAAATTCATGCCGACTTTTATGCAAAGGATGCCAAGGAATCCGTAGATATTGCAAAAAGAGTGCTGGGGTGATATAATAAAAAGTATTATAATAATCACGGATTGTTTCGTGCTGCGCACTCTCACAATCCGGCCCGCTATTCGCATATCGTGGGATTTCATCCCACTTTTATGCTTATAGCGGGCGGGTCCCAAGGTCGTTCACCCACATATGAGCAAGCTCATGTGGGTTCAGACCTTTTGACCCTGGTATCCGAAGATACATTGAAAAGAAAGCATGGTGACATGAGTATGGAAGAAACAAAAAAGATATCAGCTGCGGTAATCAGACGTCTGCCACGATATTACAGATATCTGGGCGAATTGAATGAGAGCGGAGTACAGAGAATATCTTCAAAGGAATTAAGTGCAAAGATGAAAGTAACCGCTTCACAGATTCGTCAGGATTTAAACAATTTTGGCGGCTTTGGACAGCAGGGTTACGGTTATAATGTGAAGTATCTTTATGATGAAATTGCCAAAATTTTAGGAATTGACCGCCCGCATAATATGATTATTATCGGTGCGGGTAACTTAGGTCAGGCAATTGTCAATTATGAGGACTTTGAAAAACGTGGATTTGTGATTAAAGGAGTCTTTGATAACAATCCGGAGATGGAAGGAAAGACAATCCGTGGAATCCCAGTGATGATGATGGATGCCGTTTCTGATTTTATTAAGAGAAATGAAATCGAGATTGTAGCACTGACGATTCCAAAAAAAGCAGCAAAAGAAGTCGGTAAGCTGGTAGCAGATGCCGGAATTAAGGCAATCTGGAATTTTGCCCATACAGATTTGAATCTTCCGGATGAAGTCATTGTTGAAAATGTACATTTATCAGAAAGCCTGATGCGCCTTTCGTATACCATTGCAAATGAAGGACGGTAGAAAAAGATTTACAAAGGGGGAATAGCGGATGGCACAGCTTACATATAAGGCAATGAAGGATAATGCGGCTTTGAAAAATCTGCCGATTTTAACGCTTGACCAACGGTGGTACAGACTTGTGCCGGAATCTGTAAAAACGGATGAAATCCGTTACTGGGAAAAACGTGTCAATGAACTGCTCAAAAAACAGGGGCAGGTCAACGAAGACCTGATTCAGGTAAAAAAGATTAGAAAAGGATTGTTCCGGGGCATTGTTAATCATATGAACCAGAATGACGAAGATCCGAAAAAGCAGAAAATTATGGATGAAAGCCAGCGGCTGATTTATGAAGCAAGAGATAAAATCTCCCAGCTAGAAGATGAATCGGACGAAGTGCCTAAAAAACTTCGCATAGCAAACATGCATCTTTTTTTTGAAACAGTCAAAATGTGTTATGAAAAAATCAACCGCAACAATAAAGACCTGGAGCGGCTGGAAGCATGGATTGAAGACACGCGGATTAAACTTAAGAAAAATTTACTGGTCAAGCAGGACAAAGAGGATATGAACGAGCAGATGTATTCTTATATGCATGCGATCTTAGGTCCTGAAATCATGAGTGAATTAGACCGGTTAAATGAGAATGATGAATAGAAGAAAGCTGCTGTGCGGGAAGAAGTCCGTATGGCGGCTTTTTGTTTTACAGGGCAGGAGGGTGTTTATGAAGAAATTAATGAATGGTGCGCAGATGAAAATGATTGATGTGTATTCGATTCAGGAGGTGGGGATTCCTTCACTGGTTTTGATGGAGCGGGCGGCACTTTGTGTGACGGAGGCGGTGCTTGAAAAGATTAAAAAGACGGATAAGGTGCTGTGCGTGTGCGGAAGCGGCAATAACGGTGCGGATGGCATGGCGGTAGCACGTCAGCTGACAGAACGTGGAATTTCGGCAGAGGTGTATACGACAGCAGAGGAAGGAAAAGGAACAGAAGAGTTAAATCGGCAGCGTGCGATTTTGCAGAAACTGGGAATTGTGTTTGTGAACGACATTCCTGCCGGTGAATATAATTGTATTATAGATGCTGTTTTTGGCATCGGTTTATCAAGAACAATTACAGGCAGATATGAACAGATTATTGCAAAAATCAATGCGGCAAAGGATACGGGAAGCCTGATTGTGGCAGTAGATACGCCATCGGGAATTAATGCCGGGGACGGACAGGTCATGGGCTGTGCCGTAAGGGCAGACATGACGGTGACCTTCGGCTTTGCAAAATGTGGGCTGTGCCTGTATCCGGGAAGAATATACGCAGGAGAACTGTGTGTTGCCAATGCCGGTTTTGCCGACGTCCGCACAATTCCAGAAATCTGGGAGCAGGCGGCATTTACAATGGAAGATACAGACATTGCGGCTTTTTTTGACCGTCCGGCGGATACGAATAAGGGCAGCTACGGAAAACTGTTGATTGTGGCAGGCTCTGAAAATATGGCGGGAGCGGCAGCACTTTCTGCAAGGGCGGCATACCGTACCGGCTGCGGACTTGTGAAGGTTTTCACACACGAAAACAACCGTACCGTTGTATTAACGCATGTGCCGGAAGCGGTTATGGTAACATATAAAGATACCGCAGATATAAAAGAAAAGCTTGCAGGGGAGCTGGACTGGGCAGACTGCGTGGTGGCAGGACCGGGGCTTTCCAAATCAGATACGGCAAAAGAAATTGTAGCCGAGATGATAGCCTATCAGCCTAAAAGAGAAAAAAGGCTTCCGGTGCTTCTGGATGCAGACGCATTAAACATCATTGCTGAAAACAGAAAACTGTTAAGCGGGATTGCAGAGAATGAAGGCAGCTCCAAGCAGTACGTGTATACGCCGCATATGGGGGAAGCAGCAAGACTGTCCGGCAAAAGTATCGCTCAGTTAAAAGAAACGTCCTGTGAATCCGCAAAGGAGCTGGCACAAAAACTGTGCGGAGTCTGCGTTTTAAAAGATGCGGCAACAATCGTATCGGACGGCAGCCGCATTTATATTAATACTTCCGGCAACTCCGGTATGTCAACGGCAGGCGCAGGCGATACGCTCACGGGGATTCTTGCAGGGAGCGTGCTTGCCGGGCGGACACAGAAGAACGGAAAAGAAAATGCTTCATACGAATTTTTTGAAAAAATCTGCATGGGGGTCTATCTGCATGGCAGGGCAGGTGATGCGGCAGCAGACAGATTTGGCAATGCAGGCATGAAAGCCATGGACATTGCAGATGCAGTGGCAAATGTGCTTAAAGAGAACTAGACATTTTTTGAAGTTGTTGTATAATACTAAGAAGCAAATACATAAGTCTGAGGAAAAGGAAAATGAAGAATAATAAGTATTATAGAGTATATGCAGAAATTAATTTAGATGCTATTGTGAAAAATGTTGATAATCTGATGGCACTGACAAAGGAAAATACGGGCGCACTTGCAGTTGTAAAGGCAGACGGCTACGGACACGGCGATGTCGCAGTGGCAAAGGCAGTTGCGCAAAAAGTAACGGGCTATGCCGTGGCAACACTTGATGAAGCAGTCAATCTGCGTGAAAACGGTGTGAAAAAGCCGATTCTGGTGCTGGGGTATGTAGATCCGTACGAGTTTGATATTTTGGTATCCCATGAAATTACGGCAACCGTATTTGATGTGGAAACGGCACAATTACTTGCAGATGCTGCAAGGGTGCAGAAAAAACAGGCACACTGCCATATCAAAGTTGATACCGGTATGCGAAGAATCGGACTGGAACCGGATGAGAATGGTATTGCCATTGTAAAGCAGATTACGGCATTAAAGGAATTGTCCGCAGACGGCATTTTTACACATTTTGCGGCATCGGATGAAACTGACAAGACATCGGCAGAACATCAGTTTAAATTATTTACGGATTTTACAGGACGTCTTGAAAAAGAAGGAATCCATTTTACATACAGACACTGTGCAAACAGTGCGGCAGTGATTGATATGCCGCAGGTGGACCTGGATATGGTAAGACTGGGAATTGCCATGTATGGCATGTATCCGTCAGATGAGGTCAAAAAAGAAAAGGTGGAATTATTCCCGGCACTGGATTTAAAAAGCCATATTACGATGGTAAAAGAAATTCCGGCAGGCGAAAAGGTCAGCTACGGCGGTACATTTACAACGACAAGAACCACAAAGCTTGCGACCGTTTCAGTCGGTTATGGTGACGGTTATCCAAGGGCTTTATCGTCTAAAGGATATGTTTTGGTCCGGGGTCAGAAAGCCCCGATTGTCGGCAGGGTCTGCATGGATCAGATGATGGTAGACGTAACGGATATTAAAAATGTCACAAGAGCGGATATTGTCACGTTGATTGGAAAAGATGGTGATGCAGAGATTACAGTGGAAGAAATCGCAGCACTGGCAGGTACATTTAATTATGAATTTGTCTGCGATCTGGGCAAGCGGATTCCACGCAGCTATTATCTGAACGGAGAATATATCGGAACACATGACTGTTTCCGCGAAAACTGGAATTTGAAAAATTTATAAAAAATGAATACACGCCCGCAAGCTGGAAATACTAAGCATATAAACAAAAAGTGCTTTGGGGAGTGTGAATAATTTTGGTAATCAGACGAGGAGATATTTTTTATGCGGATTTAAGACCGGTTGTCGGTTCGGAACAGGGCGGTGTCAGACCGGTGCTTATCATACAGAACGATACAGGAAACAAACACAGCCCGACAGTTATCTGTGCTGCAATTACATCAAAAATGAACAAGGCAAAGCTGCCTACCCATGTAGAGATTGATTCCATGCGGTATGATATTGTCAAAGATTCAGTGATTCTTTTAGAACAGCTGCGGACAATTGATAAAAAAAGATTAAAGGATAAAGTGTGTCATTTAGACAATGAAATTATCAGTCAGGTGAATAAGGCACTTTATATTAGTCTTGAAATGGGGAACAGCCTGGCAGGACGTAAATAAATGCGCCTTATGGCGCGACTGGCAGGCTGTATTTATTGACTATATAAGGATGTATATGATATAATTGTTAACGAATTTATAATGATTCTGGTATAATGTCAGAAATTTTACAAAAAGAGATTTATAAAGGAAGGAAAATTTAAAATGAATGATGCGCACCCCGCGGATGGGAACGAAGGACTGCTTTCAGCTTTATTCCGTAAGCTTGGAACAAGAGGGAAAAGAGATGATGATGTAACCGGTGAAGAAATCAAAGACATGGTCAATGAAGGACATGAACATGGTGTACTGAATGAAAATGAAGCCGAGATGATTAACAATATTTTTGAATTCGGTGAAAAACAGGCACAGGATGTCATGACACACCGTAAAAGCATTGCAGCAATTGACAGTACGGCGACCGTACAGGAAGCTTTTGATTTCATTATGAATGAAAGTTATTCCCGTTATCCGGTGATAGATGGGGATATTGATAATATTATGGGAATTTTACATATACGGGATTTATTAAAAGTATATGTAGACGAACAAAAACGCTGTAAACAGCTGTCAGAAATCAAAGACCAGGTGCTTTTTGATGCGTATTACATACCTGAAACAAGAAATATCAGTCTGTTGTTTAAAGAAATGCAATCTAAAAAGGTACATATAGCGGTTGTTGTTGATGAATACGGACAGACCGCAGGCATTGTAACGATGGAAGATATTCTTGAGGAAATTGTAGGAAATATTCAGGATGAATATGATGAGGAAGAAGAGCTGATCAGCCGTATGGATGACGGTTCGTATATGATTGACGGTCAGACAACTTTGGAAGAACTGGAAGAATTGTTTAATATTCATTTTGAATGTGAAGATATTGATACAATTAATGGCTATATGATATATAAGCTTGGAAAGATTCCGGAAGAACAGGAGCAGTTTCAAATGGAATGCGGCGGATATCTGTTTGATGTGGCAGAGGTCGCAGACAAGATGATTCGCAAAGTCAGAGTGACAAAAATACAGGAGAAGGAGCAGACAACAGAAAATGAGTAATTACAGAATTGAAACAAAGTGTATTCAGAGCGGATGGGAGCCAAAGAATGGAGAACCGAGAATTCTTCCGATTATCCAGAGTACAACGTTTAAGTATGAGTCCAGTGATGAGATGGGTGCATTGTTTGATCTGGAAAAGGAAGGATATTTTTATTCAAGATTACAGAATCCGACGAATGATTATGTTGCGAAAAAGATTTGTGATTTAGAGGGAGGTTATGCGGCGATGCTGACAGCCTCCGGTCAGGCTGCCAATTTCTACGCAGTGTTTAATATCTGTGAGGCGGGTGATCACTTTATCAGTACATCAGCCATCTATGGCGGTACGTTTAACCTGTTTGGTGTAACAATGAAAAAACTGGGAATTGATGTGACATTTGTAGATCCTGAAGCAACAGAGGAAGAGATTCAGGCGGCGTTCCGTCCGAATACAAAGTGTATTTTTGGCGAAACGATTGCCAATCCGGCACTCGTTGTTCTTGATTTGGAAAAGTTTGCAAAGCTTGCCCATAAAAACGGTGTACCGTTTATTGTAGACAATACCTTTGCAACACCGGTTAACTGTCATGCGTTTGACTTTGGCGTGGATATTGTGACACATGCGACGACAAAGTATATGGATGGACATGCAGCAACAATCGGCGGCTGTATCGTAGACAGCGGTAATTTTGACTGGGAAAAATATGCAGATAAGTTTCCGGGACTGACAACACCGGATGAATCTTATCACGGCGTGATTTATACACAGCGTTTTGGCAAAGGGGCTTACATTACCAAGGCAACCAGCCAGCTGATGCGCGATCTGGGGTCTGTACAGTCACCGGAAAATGCGTTCTTAATTAATCTCGGTCTGGAAACGCTGGCGCTGCGCATGGAAAGACATTGCAGTAATGCGCTTACGGTAGCAAAATTTTTAGAGAACAATGAGCATGTGGCATGGGTTAATTACGCAGATCTGGAAAGCAGTAAATATCATGCATTACAGCAGAAATATATGCCTAATGGTACATGTGGGGTTATTTCCTTTGGTTTAAAGGGTGACAGGGCAACGGCAGTGAAATTCATGGATCATTTAAAAATGATTGCCATTGTAACCCACGTTGCGGATGCAAGGACATCTGTTCTTCATCCTGCAAGCCATACACACAGACAGTTAAGTGACGAACAGCTTGCAGAGGCAGGCGTTCAGCCGGATTTAATCCGTCTTTCAGTGGGCATTGAAAATGTGGCGGATATTATTGATGATATTCAGCAGGCATTAGAGGTGACATTTGCATCGTAAAGCTGTGGCTATAAGGAAAATGTAATCTTAAAGCCGCATGAGTGGCAAAGGGGGTGTCAAAATGTCTGGGGAAATAGACGGAAAAACAGAAAGTGGAACACCGGAGGCAAATTTTACATTAAGCAATAATTTTGCAGTTGTAATGGGCGATGAACGTTTTTACAGGCTGTTTGGGGAAAAAACACTTTATACATTTAATATGCTTATACATCCAAAGGATCGTCAGGATTTTGAATCGTTTATGGAATCGGAAGATGCTGCAGCTTATGCGGTTGTACGGTGTATGACCGCAAATGATTCATATCGCTGGTTTATGCTGGAAAAAAATAATGAACAGGTAAAATCGGAGCAGATGACCAATATTCACTTGAAGGATATTTGTCTGGTCAGTGCCAGGTTTGGTTTGTATATGGATCGTATCCGGAAATATCGTGCAGTGATGAATATGATTCAGGATAAAATGTTTGAATATAATCACCACACCGGAATTTTTACAATATACTGTTATGTCAACAACCGTTCTGAGATTATTGAAAAAGACGATTTAAAAGCATGGGAAGAACGCATGATGCGTCTGGGCTTTATTGATGAAAAACAGCAGGCGGCATTCAGACGGCTCTGTGATAATATACAGGCAGGCTCTGAAAGCTTTGCGACGACCCTGCGTACAACACTGATGTCTAAAGGGGAACGCATGGATATTCTGCGTTTCAGGGGACAGACCATTTATAATGGAGAAGAACGTGTGCTTACCATAGGATTGATTACAGAGCAGGGAAACCGTATGACAGGTACAGACATTTTACTGGATTCGGCAGTTGTCAATCAGGATTCCGCAACAGGAGTCCTGAATAAAAAAACGGTGACAGATGAAGCAACGGCAGCGATTAATCTTGCCAATGTGGCGGGCTGTGACCACAGTATGTATCTGATGGTGTGGGATATCGATGACTTTAAACAGGTCAATGATACCTATGGACACTATTTCGGTGATGAGGTTATTAAGCATCTGGCGACAGAGCTGAACCGCGCAGTGGCAAACCGTGGATTGGTAGGCAGAATCGGCGGCGATGAATTTTTAGTACTGCTAAAAGAAGCAAACGGAGAAGATACTTTGAGAAGTCTGCTAAAGGCGGTCCGCAAAAAGCTGAAAGTGGATCTGGCACAGGAAAAGCTGGATTATGAATTTTCAGCATCCATCGGTATTTCCCAGTACGGAAAAGATGGAACGGATTATAAAACACTGTTTAAAATCGCAGACGGTGCATTGTATATTGCCAAAGAAAAGGGAAAAGACCGGTTTATCGTATATGATAAGGAAAAACACGGACATCTGCTGACAGAAGACGGATACTGTCATAAAAAGACAGCGGGTGTTGATTTTATGCGTCCGATTGATAAGGTGGAGTTGTCAACGAATCTGATGCTGAAAGTTTTCAACGGCGGTATGGATGTGGCAGAGGAAGTGCTGGTGGAGCTTATGGATAAGATGAATATTCATGGCATGACGATTTATAAGGCACCGTCCATGGAATGCTGGAAAACGCTGGGGCATTATGAAAAAGAGCCGGGAACACAGCTTTGTCTGTCGGAAGAGAAGTATCTTGCACGTTTTGATGAGCATCATATTCACGTGATTAATAATACCGCATCCATAGCAGTTGAGTATCCACAGGTTTACGAACATTTTAAGCAGAATAATATTGGTTCGGCGCTGCAGTTTTCATGCTTGTTAAATGGACAGCTGTGGGCAGTTTTTGAATTTGATATATTCGGTGCAAACCGCAGAAAGTGGTGTCAGGATGATATTTCGGCGATTTACAGTGTAGTAAAGGCGATTGCAGATGTATATAAAAAATTCTATGAGCAGAAATAGAATGCTTTCTATTATAAAAAAAGCAGGAATTATTGGAATCTGGCTGGTAATCTGGCAGATTGCAAGCAGTGTAACAGGACTGGCGTTTCTTCTGCCGGGTCCTGTTACTGTTTTTTTAGTGCTTGGAAAAGCCCTTTGTACGCGTGCATTTTACCGGGTCGTTTTTCACAGCTTTATTAAAATCAGTGCCGGTTTTTTGGCTGCGCTGCTGGCGGGACTGGTACTGGGCAGTATTGCAGCGGTAAAAAAAGGTGTGCAGTCCTTTTTGGAACCGTTGGTGTTATTGATGAGGGCTCTGCCGGTGGCAGCATTTATTATTGTGATGCTGATCTGGTTCGGTTCGCAGAATGCGGCGGTTACGATTGGATTTATGGTTGTATTTCCAATGGTTTATCAGGCAGTGCTTGAAGGTGTTTGTGCAGCGGATACAAAACTGCTTGAAATGGCGGCGGTTTTTGAACTTTCACCGGTAAAAAAGGTGCGTTATATTTATGTGCCGCAGATTATGCCGTTCCTAAATGCGGCAGTCAAAACGGCAGCAGGCATGTGCTGGAAAGCGGGAGTGTCTGCGGAGGTAATCGGACTGGTGAAAAATTCCATCGGGGAAGAGCTGTATTATGCAAAACTGTATCTGATGATGCCGGAATTATTTGCGTGGAGTATTACGATTATGTGCATCAGTTTTCTGTTTGAGAAGCTGGCTGTTGCGCTGATCAGGCAGTGCGGCAGGGTAATATCAGGTGATATACATGGCAGCGGGAAGGAACAGGACAGATGCAGAAGCTGAGGATGGAACATATATATAAAAGTTATGGGCAGGCAGTGGTTCTGCAGGATTTTTCGTATGCTTTTACACCGGGTGGCATAACCTGTATTATGGGAGAATCCGGAGTAGGGAAAACAACGCTTTTAAGACTGCTTATGGGGCTTGAAAAGGCAGATTCCGGTATTATTACCGGGTTTGATAAAGTATCGGCGGTTTTTCAGGAGAACCGTCTGATAGAACATTTAAATGCTGTTGAAAATACGGCGCTGGTGATAAAAGACAGGAATGCAGGAAAATGTGCATATGAACAGCTTTTGCAGCTTCTTCCCAAAGAAGCACTTTTAAAGCCTGTCAGAGAATACAGCGGCGGCATGAAACGGCGTGTGTCACTGGTGCGGGCGATGGCGGCAGACAGTGAGATTGTACTGTTAGATGAGCCGTTTACAGGGCTTGACAGCCGGAACAGCAAAAAAGCCGCAGAATATATCCTGTCGGAGCAGAGAGGCAGAACGGTTATTTCCGTTACACATGATATGGAAATGTGCAAAATGCTCGGGGCGGGCATTTGCTTATTGACAAGTGGCAAAGCAGTTGCTACAATATTGTGAGTGACAAAATTCCACAATATTTGGAAAATCAAACTGCCAGTAAAGTTCTGACAGGGTTCTGAAAATGGAGGGAAAAGATGAGACATGCAGTTTTTTCTATTCTTGTTGAAAATTCATCCGGCGTATTAAGCCGTGTGGCAGGGTTATTCAGCAGAAGAGGTTACAATATAGACAGCCTTACAGTAGGTGAAACACAGGATCCGAAGTATTCCCGCATGACGGTTACCGTTACCGGGGATGACGATGTTTTAGAGCAGATTCAGAAGCAGCTTACAAAGCTGGTGGATGTAAAAGAAATTATGGAACTTCCACAGGATGCATCTGTGTGCAGGGAACTTGTTCTGGTTAAAGTAGAATGTGATGCAGCGCACCGTCAGGAGATTATTGCAATCAGTGATGTCTTCCGTGCAAAAATTGTAGATGTATCGCCGGAGTCGGTAATTATTGAACTGACTGGCGCACAGAATAAGCTGAATGCGTTTATTGAGTTACTTAATGGTTTTAAAATTACAGAACTCGCAAGAACAGGTATTACCGGACTTGCAAGAGGCGCTGCAAATTTAAAATAAATATTTTAGTTATCATACGGAGGTAATTGTAAAATGGCAGAAGCAAGAATTTTTTATCAGCAGGATTGTAATTTATCATTACTTGACGGTAAGACAATCGCCATTATCGGTTATGGCAGCCAGGGTCATGCACATGCTTTAAACTTAAAGGATTCAGGATGCAAGGTCATTATCGGTCTTTACGAGGGGTCTAAGTCATGGAAGAGAGCTGAGGAGCAGGGTTTTGAAGTATTCACAGCAGCAGATGCAGCTAAGAGAGCCGATATTATTATGATTCTGATTAATGATGAAAAACAGGCTAAGTTATATAAGGAATCAATCGAACCAAATCTTGAACCGGGCAATATGTTAATGTTCGCTCATGGTTTCAACGTTCATTTTGGTCTGATTAAGGCTCCTAAGGGTGTAGATGTTACAATGATTGCACCAAAGGCTCCTGGACATACAGTACGTTCTGAATATCAGGCAGGTAAGGGTACACCTTGTCTTGTAGCTGTTGAACAGGATGCAACAGGTAAGGCACTTGATATGGCACTGGCTTATGCACAGGGTATCGGAGGAGCAAGAGCCGGTGTTCTTGAAACTACATTCAGAACAGAAACAGAAACAGACCTTTTTGGTGAGCAGGCAGTTCTTTGCGGTGGTGTTTGCGCATTAATGCAGGCTGGTTTTGAAACACTCTGCGAAGCCGGATATGATCCAAGAAATGCATACTTTGAATGTATCCATGAAATGAAGTTAATCGTTGACTTAATCTATCAGTCAGGTTTTGCAGGAATGAGATATTCTATCTCTAACACAGCAGAATATGGTGATTACATTACAGGTCCTAAGATTATCACAGAGGATACAAAGAAGGCTATGAAGAAAATTCTTTCTGATATCCAGGATGGTACATTTGCGAAGGACTTCTTATTAGATATGTCAGAAGCAGGTGGACAGGTTCACTTCAAGGCTATGAGAAAGTTAGCTTCAGAACATCCATCAGAAGCTGTTGGTGAAGAAATCAGAAAGCTTTATAGCTGGAATGATGAATCAGATAAGTTAATCAATAACTAATCGTAATACATAACGAGGTCAGGGCGGCTGTGTTTTGCACAGCCGTCTTTTTAAGTTATGCAGATTTTCAAGGGTGCCAATATTCTAAAAACCGGAAAACGGAGCGAGGGACATGTTTTGACAGAAAAATATAAAAATTTTATATTTTTAGGATTTTTTTGTTTTGTATTCTGTGTTAAAATAATTTTGTATACAGCAGGCAGCGGAAGCAATGCTGCTTAGGAATGGAGTTTTTATGGAATTTAAAAGAATAGATGATACGAAATTCCAGTGTTTATTAGATGAAGATGATTTAGAAGATAACAATATTTCACTGGATGATTTTTTTAGAAATGATACAAAAAAGATTCACGGACTGCTCGATGTAATATTAGAAGAAGCACAGAAATCAATTGGCATTATGATGGATGGCGGTGTGATGTCTTTACAGCTGGCACCACAGCCAAATCATACCATCCTGCTCACTATTTCGTCCGGACACGATGAATTCAGCGATATGATTAGAAATGCAGGAAAGATGATGACAGACAGGATTTTATCGGATATCCACGATGCGGGCAGCAATGTTATTAAAAAAGAAGATGCCGGTGATGCAATCAAGTCAGCACCGTTTGTTCCGGTAGAAAAATTAGAGGAGCAGATTAAAAATAAGCTGAAAAAAACAGCAAAACAGCAGGAAGGCCAGATGATTGCCATTTACCGTTTTGCATCAATGCAGGCAGTAGAGGAATTTGCACAGAATTGTCCAAAGACATGGGGATTAAAGAACAGTCTTTATAAGCATAAAGAACAGGCATGTTTTTATTATATTGTAGAACGTACAAGATGTGCACAGGAAAAATATCAGTATATCTGCGATTTATTAACGGAATATGGCGGATATGTTTCATCGAAAAAGGAAACAGCGGCATATATCATGGAACATTGTGAAATACTGATAGAAAATAATGCTGTCAATATTATGAAAAAATATTGTATGTAAAGCAGGAAATGAGGAGAAACATGTTAGAATTACAAAATATCGGATATGCTGTTGAGGAAGGAAATACAAGAAAAGAGATTTTAAAGAATATCAGCTTAAAGATAGATGACCGTTTTGTAGCAATTACAGGTCCAAACGGCGGAGGAAAGTCTACACTTGCCAAAATTATTGCAGGCATTAATAAGCCGACAAGCGGTAAGATTTTACTGGATGGTGAAGATATTACAGATTTATCCGTTACGGAGCGTGCTAATAAAGGAATCAGTTTTGCATTTCAGCAGCCGGTCCGTTTTAAGGGACTGACCGTACGGGATTTAATTACGCTTGCAAAAGGTGAAAAGATTTCTGTAGCAGAGGCCTGTTCATATTTATCAGAAGTCGGATTGTGTGCGAAGGATTATATCAACCGCGAAGTGAACGCATCTTTATCCGGAGGCGAATTAAAAAGAATTGAAATTGCGATGATTATTGCCCGGGGAACGAAGTTGTCATTATTTGATGAACCGGAAGCGGGGATTGACCTTTGGAGTTTTAACAACCTGATTAAAGTATTTGAAGGTATGCACGAGAAAATTAACGGTTCAATCCTGATTATTTCCCATCAGGAACGCATTTTAAATATTGCAGATAAAATTATTGTGATATCTGATGGACAGGTGGCGGCACAGGGAACGAAACAGGAAGTGCTGCCGAAGCTTTTAGCTTCATCCGAAGCCTGTGAAACACTGATGAATAAGCTGGTATAGGAGGTAGGAATGGACGAGATACAAAAAAGTCTGCTCGAAAAGATTGCGGACATTCATGAAGTGCCGGAAGGCGCATATAATATCCGCTCAAACGGACAGTTAGAAGGCAGAAATACAACAGCTAATATTGATATTGTAACCAAAAAGGACGAACCGGGCATTGATATTATTATCAAACCGGGTACAAAAAATGAAAGTGTGCATATTCCGGTTATTTTAAGCGAAAGCGGCTTAAAGGATATGGTGTACAATGATTTTTATATTGGAGAGGGTGCAGATGTAACCATTGTTGCAGGCTGTGGCATTCATAACTGCGGTGTAGATACATCGGAACATGACGGAATCCATACATTTTATATCGGTAAAAATGCAAAGGTAAAATATATTGAAAAGCACTACGGCGAAGGGGATGGTGCAGGTGAGCGTATTCTAAATCCGACGACGATTGTGCATATTGAAGACGGCGGCTATATGGAAATGGAAACGACCCAGATTAAGGGTGTGGATTCCACGGTGCGCGATACAAAGGCAGACCTGGCAGACGGTGCAACGCTTGTTATCAAGGAAAAGATTATGACACACGGACGCCAGACGGCAGAAACGAATTTTACGGTAGAGTTAAACGGTGTAGACTCCAGTGCCAATGTGATTTCACGTTCTGTTGCCAAGGGTGAATCCAAGCAGGTGTTCAATTCAAATATCTGCGGAAATAATCAATGCTATGGTCATACAGAATGTGATGCGATTCTGATGGATAACGGTCATGTCAAGGCAGTTCCGTCATTGGAAGCCAACAATCTGGATGCAAGTCTGGTACACGAAGCAGCAATCGGAAAAATTGCCGGTGATCAGTTAATCAAGCTGATGACACTCGGATTAACGGAAGTGCAGGCAGAGGAACAGATTATTAACGGGTTTATGAAATAATGTGCGCAAGCAATGAGCCGTGCCAGCTGAAAGCAGAAAAAAGAGCTGTGCTAGCACAAAGCTCTTTTTGATGGCTTCTGCTGATAGGGCGAACGCCCGACAGTCCAGGAAAGCAAGGCTTTCCTGGACATACACGGCGAAAATTGGTGAGTGGACGGATTGAGAAAGAGTGGATCAGATAGAATGAGATATCCAGCATATTTAGAGAAAAACGGAACAATCGGATTTGTGGCGCCGTCCTTCGGGTGTGCCACTGAACCGTATAAAAGTGCATTTGAAAGCGCACTGGCTGCATTTCATGAAATGGGCTATCAGACGATGCTTGGACCCAACTGCTACGCGGCAGAGGGGATCGGTATCAGTAATACACCACAAAAATGTGCGGCAGAATTACAGCAGATGTATGAAACCCCCGAAAATAATATTCTATTATCTTGTGGCGGCGGTGAACTGATGTGCGAGATCCTGCCGTATATCGACTGGGAAGCGATAAAAAAAGCACCGCCGAAGTGGTTTGCGGGCTATTCGGACAATACGAATTTCACTTTTTTGCAGACGATAATGGCAGATACAGCATCCCTTTATGCGCCATGTGCGGGTGCATTCGGCATGAAGCCGTGGCACAGGGCAGTGCAGGATGCTTTCGGGGTACTGACGGGTACATTGGAAGAAACGGCAGGTAACAGCGGAACAGAACGTGAAAGTGCAGCTGATGGACAGAAAAAAATGCCTGAAAGAAAGATTACAATAACGGATTATGATTTATGGGAAAAAGAATCTTTAAAATCCGAAGAAAATCCGACAGCACCGTATCATGCCACGGAAAAGTCCGTACTGAGGGTATACAGTGAGGACGGTACGGTAACAACACAGACACGGGTATCGGGCAGGCTGCTTGGCGGCTGTATGGACTGCCTTGTAAATCTTACAGGGACATTGTTTGATAAGGTGGCAGAGTTTCAGAAAAAATACCGTGATGACGGCATTTTATGGTTTCTGGAAAGCTGTGATTTGAATGTGATGAGCATCCGCCGTGCCATGTGGCATATGAAGCAGGCAGGCTGGTTTGAGAATACCAAGGGATTTCTGATAGGACGTCCGTTGCAGTTTGGACAGGAAATGATGGGCTTAGATCAGTACGAAGCGGTGATGGGCATTGTAAGGGAATATCACGTGCCGGTCATTATGGACGTAAGTATCGGACACCTCCCGCCTTCCATGCCGGTTATCTGTGGCAGTCTGGCAGAGGCAGTAGTGCATGAAAATAAGCTGACACTGGAGATGCGACTGCGGTAATGAAAAAATGAAGTATTTTTTGTCGTCAAGTAACACGGGACAAAAAATACTTCATTTTTTTCGCTCTTAATCGCGCAGATAAATATCTCTTGTATAGACTTTATCTTTTACATCGTCTAAAACAGAATCGTAGCGGTTCGTGACGATGACGTCAGAAGCTTTCTTAAATTCATCCAGATTTTTTATCACTTTAGAATTACAGAACTTATCTGTATCAATGGATGGTTCGTAGATAATAACTTCCACTCCCTGCGCCTTGATACGTTCCATAATACCGAGGATGGAGCTTTGACGGTAGTTGTCTGAATGGGTTTTCATTGCAAGGCGGAACAGTCCGACAACATTTGGATTCATATCTAAAATGCGCTCTGCAATAAAATCCTTCCGCGTACTGTTGGCGGCAACTATCGCCGACATAATGTTGTTTGGCACGTTTTTGTAGTTGGCAAGCAGCTGTTTGGTGTCCTTTGGCAGACAGTAGCCGCCGTATCCAAAGGATGGATTGTTGTAATGTGTGCCGATTCGCGGGTCCAGTCCGATACCCTCAATAATCTGTTTGGAATTTAATCCGCGCACATCTGCAAAGGTATCCAATTCGTTAAAGAAAGAAATGCGGAGTGCGAGATAGGTATTGGCGAATAATTTAATTGATTCTGCCTCAGTTGTTTTTGTAAAAAGCACCGGAATGTCGGTCTTAATTGCACCTTCGCTTAACAGTCCGGCAAATTTTTTGGCACAGTTTAATAAATCCGGCTGTTCACTGTCGCAGCCTACGATAATCCGGCTTGGATAGAGATTGTCGTATAATGCTCTGCCTTCCCGTAAAAATTCCGGTGAAAATAAGATTTTTTCATATCCGATTTTGGCAATTAACTCGCGGGTGTATCCGACAGGAACCGTTGATTTGATGACAATTGCGGCGTTAGAGCCGCAGGATAGCACATCCGATACAACCCGTTCTACGGAACTGGTGTCAAAATAATCTTTTTTTGAGTCATAGTTTGTGGGTGTGGAGATAATGACATAATCCACAGCTTTATAGACAGAACATCCGTCCGTTATTGCAGTCAACTGCAACGGGTGACCGGAAAGATATTCTTCGATTTCTTTATCTGCAAAAGGAGAAATCCGCTGATTAATTTTGTCAATTTTATCCTGGATAATATCTATTAAATAGACTTCATGGTGCTGGGCAAGTAAAATGGCGTTTGACAACCCCACATATCCGGCACCGACAACTGCGATTTTCATAATTGTTCAAATGAACCTCCTCAATATAATAGCATTAGTTTAGCACAAAAGTACCGTAGAATCAAATTTATAAATAAAATAGTATTAAAACATAAGTAATTAGATATTGATAAATAAAAATAAATATTGTATACTAAATTTAGCTTTTTTGCGCTTGTGTTTAGAAATTTATTTTACTTTTGGGGAAAAGTATGAGGCTTTAGGGAAGGACAGCACTATGGGAGATGCAATGGCAATGCGTTCCCTGCTTGAAAACAATCTGGGGATGATTATTGCATTTGACGGGCAGGGGACCGTGACATTTTTGAATGGTATTGCAAGAGAGGAACTGGATTACCGGCAGGGAAAGAAAAAGATTTCTGTTGAAGATATTTTTCCAACGTTAATCAGGGGAAACTGCAATTATGATGAATATGTAAATTCAGTACAGGGACAATTAATCAAGACTGTGGCATATCGTAAGAATAATACGTGTTTTCCGGTGATGATACGTTTTTCAAAATTGTTTTTTGAAGATGTCGGACAGATTAATGCCGTAGCAGGGCTGAATATTCAGGATGAAGAAGATGCAATCCGTGAATTAAAAAAAGTTGAGCAGGAGATGGAGCAGAATTTAAAGGCACGTGACAGTTTTGTGGCAAATATTACCCATGAACTGCGTACGCCGGTCAATGGAATTAAAGGTCATGTAAAAAATCTGCTGGATCTGGAAACAGAGCCATCTAAGAAATCCACACTGGGTATCATTATCCAATGCTGTAACAATATGGAGAAAATTATTAATAATCTGCTGGATTTTTCAAAAATGGAGGCAGGCAAATTTGAAATCTGTGAAAAACCGTTTGAATTCAAAAGCTGTGTCAATCAGGCGATGGATACCAACCGGCCAGTGGCAAATCAGAAAGGGCTGCATTTTCATGCGTTTGTAGCAGAAGACGTGCCGCAGACGGTTATCGGGGACGAATTAAGAATTACACAGATTATGAACAATCTGCTGTCCAACGCATTGAAGTTTACTTCAATGGGGGCGGTGACACTGGAGGTTTATAAAACACATCAGCGTGAAGATGTTGTTGAACTGACTTTTTTTGTAACCGATACCGGAATCGGTATTGATGCGCAGGGCAGGCAGAAGCTGTTTCAGAGTTTTTCGCAGGCGGATGATTCGATTACGAGAAGATACGGCGGAACGGGTCTGGGACTGTATGTCACTAAACAGCTGGCAGAGCAGATGCACGGACATATTGAAGTAGAAAGTGAACCGGGCAGGGGCAGTACATTCAGCTGTGCAATTAAGGTCAAAGTACCTGTACAGGCTGTGAAGCAGGAAAAGGAACAGAATATTGAGTTTGATATTTCTAACTTGAAGAATCATCTGCTGGGAACGCAGGCAAAGAGCCGGATGGAACAGGTTTATATGTATGGAAGCGCAGCTAACAGGCGGGAACTTGCCATCAATATGGAAAAACTGGTTTTGTGCATCGAGATGGAAAACTGGGAAAAGGCAGAAGGGTTTGCGGAAAATATTAAAACGCTTTGTGCAGAATCCGGGGAGCAGACATTAAAGAGCAGGACATTTCGTCTGCTGATGGCAGTCCGGAAAGAAGATTATAAGCAGGCAATCGGATATTCGGAAGAAATCCGTACAATTTTAAAACTAAAAGAACCGGGGGCAGAAGGTGTATGAAGCAGAATGATAAACAAATACCGGTAATTTTGATTGTTGATGATGTGGAAGTCAATGCAAGATTATTAAAAAAGATGGTTGAAAAAATGGGATATCAGGGGCTGACTGCAACAGGCGTAAAAGAGGCGGTCAGTCAGATGCAGAAAGAACTTCCGCAGCTGATCTTGCTGGATATTATGATGCCGGATATGAGCGGTTACCAGTTTTGCGAATTATTAAAAGAAAATCCGGATACAAAGGATATTCCTGTCATCTTTGTATCGGCAGCCAGCGAGCTTGATGATAAAATGAAGGGCTTTCAGGTGGGGGCGGTTGATTTTATCAGTAAACCGTTTGACTATGGCGAAGTGGCAATGCGGGTTAATACACATTTAAAAATGTATCAGATGAAGCAGGAACTTGAAGACAGTAACCGCAGACTGAGCATTATTGTTAGTGAACAGGCAAAAAAATATGATGAAGAACAAAAAAGACTGTTAAAGGCACTGGCAAAGATTACGGAAGGCAGTAATGCAACCGGTATGACAAAACATCTGGAAAATGTGGCATATAATGCAAGACTGCTGGCACAGGCATTAAATTTTACGGAAAAGTATGAAAACCAGATTTCTAAAACTTATATTGAAGCAGTGGAGCTTGCCGGTGCGGTACATGATATCGGAAAATTGACCGTTCCGAAAGAAATTCTTGATAAGCCCACAAAGCTTACGGAAACAGAGTGGGAGATTATGAAGCACCATACGGATAACGGGGATGAATTAATACGGGCGGCATATCCGGATGTAGAGGATAATACATTTGTCAAGGTGGCATGTGATGTGGTGCGGTCCCATCATGAGGACTGGGACGGAAGCGGATATCCTGACGGTTTAAAGGGCAGTGATATTCCGCTGAGTGCGCGGATTGTAAAAATCGTGGATGTTTATGACAGTATTTTGTCAGACCGGTGTTACAGGAGTGCGTACACCAAAGAGGAGTCGTTAGCTTATATGAAACAGGGAAGTAAAAGCCGGTTCGACCCATATATTCTGGAGGTATTTTTAAAGATTGAGAAGCAGCTGAGAAAGTAGCGGGGAAAAGCGATGACAGATGAAGAATTTTCACGCATTGTAAAATATACGGCGGTGCGTTACGGGATTAATTTATACCACAAAAAAGTCATGGTAGAGGGACGGCTTTCCAATTATCTGGCGGCAAACGGATTTAAAAGTTATACGGAATATATGGATCGGGTGGAAGCAGATTACACCGGGCAGGAAGCCCAGAATCTGATAAATATCCTTACGACAAATCACACATATTTTATGCGGGAGCCTGAACATTTTGAGTTTTTTAAAAATGTGATTCTGCCGGAATTAAAAGAACGGGAAAAGACTGGAATAGATTTACGGATATGGTCTGCGGCGGCATCGTCAGGACAGGAACCATATACGATTGCCATGATACTCAAAGATTTTTTGAGACCGGAGTATAATGCATGGGAAACTTCCGTGCTGGCAACGGATATTTCAAGAAAAGTATTGGACAGCGCGGTGAACGGTATTTATAGTGCAGAGCAGATTAATACACTGCCTGTCTGGTGGAGGAACAGTTATTTTGTGCCGCTGCCCGATGGAATGTATCAGGTGAAAAAAGAACTGCGCCAGCAGGTGGTTTTCAGACAGTTTAATCTGATGAATCCACTGCCGTTTAAGAAAAAAATGCATGTGATTTTTTTGAGAAATGTCATGATTTATTTTGACGAAACGACCAAGAGAAAACTGGTTCAGCGACTTTATGAATTTTTAGAGCCGGGCGGTTATCTGATTATTGGCAGTACAGAGAATATCGACAGAAGCGCAGTGCCGCTTGTTTATGTCCGACCGTCAATATTCAGGAAAGAATAAATATAGGGAGGAAATACAAAACGATGAAAAAAATAAAAGTTCTGATTGTAGAGGACTCCCTGATGTTCCGGCAGATTTTAGTCCGGAATCTTATAACAGACCCAATGTTAGAGGTTGTGGCACAGGCCTCAGACCCTTATGAAGCAAGAGATGCCATTTTAAAATACGAACCGGATGTGATGACGCTGGACATTGAACTGCCGCGAATGGACGGCATTGAATTTTTAAGGAAACTGATGCCGCAGTATCCGCTGCCGACCGTGGTAATCAGCGCATTAAGCGACAGGGTATTTGATGCGATGTCGGCAGGTGCTGTGGAATTTGTCAATAAGCCGTCAGGAATGACAGCGGAGCAGATTGCAGAATTTATCAGGGGAGAACTGATTACAAAGATAAAAATTGCATCTACGGTACAGGTTGGAAAACTAAAACGGGTAGGAAGCCACAGTTTCAGGCAGAATAGGTACAGCACAGGAGCCGGAACGGTTGTTGCAATCGGTGCATCAACGGGCGGGACGGAAGCCATTTATGAGGTGGTCAGGCGGTTTCATCAGGATATACCGGGAACGGTTATTGTGCAGCATATGCCGCCGGGATTTACCAAAATGTATGCGGAGCGGTTAAATAACCAGTGCCGCGTGGTGGTACGGGAAGCAAAAACCGGGGACAGGGTTGTGCCGGGACAGGTGTTAATTGCCCCCGGAGATGCCCATATGCGGCTGTTAAAAGTCAACGGTGAATATCAGGTGGAATGCAGAAGCGGACCGAAAGTCAACGGACACTGTCCGTCAGTAGATGTCCTCTTTGAGTCGGTAGCAAAAGCAGCAGGAGCGGGGGCGGTTGGCATTATCCTTACAGGAATGGGAAATGACGGCGCAAAGGGATTGCTTGAGATGAGAAGGGCAGGAGCAAAAACAATCGGGCAGAACGAAGCCAGCTGTATTGTATATGGTATGCCAAAAGCGGCATATGATATTGGAGCAGTACAGCAGCAGGCAGAATTAACGCAGATTGCACAAAAAACGTATGATTGTCTGGAAACAGTCAGATAAAATATAGATGGAAAAGAGGGTGCAAAAATGAGAATTTTAATTGTTGAGGATGATTTTGCAAGCAGAAAGTTTATGATGAATTTTATGTCGGCATATGGGGACTGTGACGGCACGGTAGATGGCATGGAAGCGGTTGAAGCGTATATGATGGCGCTGGAAGATGAACAGCCGTATGACTTAATCTGCTTAGATGTCATGATGCCGGTCATGGATGGATATCAGGTCTTAAATACTATCCGGAATATGGAAAAACAGCGTGGTATCGAAGGCGATGACCGCGTAAAGATTGTTATGATGACGGCATTAAATGAACAAAAAAATGTAAGAAAAGCCTTTGAAATGGGCTGCACGGTTTATTGTGCGAAGCCGGTTGATCTGGATAAATTAAAAAATGTGTTAAAGAAATTGAAACTGATATAATACCACAGGAGGAGAAGAAATGGCAGAAGATTTTAGTGCAGACGGCATGCTGGATATGTATCTGTATGAAAACGGACAGCTGCTTGAACAGCTGGAAGCGACAACCCTTGAAAAAAAGGACGCGGACAGCTTTGATGAAGCAGATATCAATGAGTTTTTCAGAGTCATGCACACCATTAAAGGTTCGTCAGGGATTATGATGTTTGATGACATTATGAAGCTTGTGCATAAGCTGGAAGATGTGTTTTATTTTATCAGGGAATCCAAGCCGGACAACGTTCCGCACATGGAACTGGTAGAACACATTTTTCAGGTGTCGGATTTTATATCGGCAGAATTTGATAAAATCAGGGACGGGGGTGACCCGGACGGTGATGCCAAAGAACTGATTGATGAACTGGATGTGTTTTTGAAAAAAATTAAAAATGAAGCAACGGAGGATGGTAAAGAACTGCCGCCGGCAAATGTGCAGGAGCCGCCAAAGCAGTTTTATATTGCACCGGTAGCAACAGAAAACAGTAAGTTTTACAGGATTCACATTTTCTACCGTGCGGATACGCAGATGAGCAATCTGAGGGCGTACACGGCAGTGTATTCGTTAAAAGAAATTGCGGAGGATATTTTATATAAGCCGGAGGACATTGTTACGAATGAAGCTTCGGCAGATGTGATTTTAGCAGACGGTTTCCAGATGATGCTGCAGACCCAGAGCAGTAAGGAGAAAATTGAAAAGCTGATTGACGGGTCGGGTGTTGAAAAAATTGACATTACAGAGTGTACGCCGGATGAATACATTAAAGGATTTGAAGCGCCGGTGATTGTCAATAACGGAAAGGTTATCGACCTGGATTCCGATGTGGAAATCATTGAAGCACGGGTGCAGAAGGAACAGGAAGCAAAAAAAAGCGAAGAACCAAAGCCCGGCGATTATGTTATTAAGACCAAAGAACCGGGAAAGCCAAAACAGCTGGCAAAAACCCGGAAGGAAAAACCGGCGGCGCAGACATTTATCAGTGTAAATGTGGCAAAAATGGATATGCTCATGGATTTAATCGGTGAGATTGTCATTGCAGAGTCGGTTGTTTTACAAAATCCTGATTTAAAAGTGCCGGGATTAAGCCTGAATAACTTTAACAAGGCAGCGGCACAGCTGACAAAGTTCACCTCGGAATTAATGAGCAGATTATTTCTTTAGATGGGGATTTTGGTAAGTATTAAAGTGAATTACGGATGAATAATGTGTAAATAGGTGCGGCGGGCTGCATAATGCAGACCCGCCGCTATTAATAGGGGAAAGTGTTTACAAGCAAAGGATCGGTCATAGTGGGAAGCTATATAAAAGACGTTCCCTCCGCTTGTATAAAAATATGAAAAAGTGTATGAAAAAAGCTTATCGCCTTTCAACGATATTTATAATACGGCATAAATGTGACCAAAAGAAGTCCATATTATGAAATAAATATGTCTTCTATGTATTCTGTGTTATCTGTTTATTATCAAAAAAATGTAAAACAAAAATAAAAAACAAAATAAAAAATGCTTGACATTTATAACAACATGTATTAAACTAAATATCGTTGCAGCGATACATAATCAATTGATTCATCAATTAGCAGCATATCGGAATGTGGCTCAGCTTGGTAGAGCGCTTCGTTCGGGACGAAGAGGTCGCGTGTTCGAATCACGTCATTCCGATTCTTCAAGGATTTCAGTACGGATATGTGAGCAAATCCTTGGCAGGGGCGGGAGAGCCGGTTTAGAGTTCATCTAAACCGGCTCTCTTTTTGCACCCGGGAGCGCGATATGCGATACGGGAAACTGCTGTGTAAAGAGCGGCTGTGTTTCTAAACTTTACTTGTGCAGCAGCTTTGTCCACAGTTCTTTACTTCTTAAACTTCCTATATAATAGCTGTTAATTTTCGGTGTTTCAAAATCCAGAAGAGGAATCGTACGCAGTTTTTTATCTGCAAGCTCCTGTTCGATCATTTTGTCGGGCAGAAAGCTGTAACCGGTTGTGTTAATCAGATAGGGAATCAGTTTGGTGCTGTTGTCAATTTCAAACTTGAACTGATAGTGTGTCGGAAAGAGATTCCGGATAAATTCCCCAACGTCATTGAGTGCAAAGTTACACATCATATATTTAATAGAAGTCAGTTCTTCTTTTCGGATACCGTCCGCATGCAGCATATTATCATAACCGGTCGCAAGCACAAGATTGTCCGTGTGAAAATGGTGACATTCAAAGCCTGCGCGTACCAGTGGGACTGATGTAAAGACACAGTCTAAAATGCCGTCCATTAACAGCTGAATCATATCGGAAGAATGACCAATCGTGACTTTGACAGAGTGCTTTTTAGAAGCGCTTTCAAAGCCGGAAATCAGCGGAAACAGGTGACATTCATAAATGGAATTGGTCGAGCCGATGCGCAGACTGTTTTCGTAAGTGACGGAGGAGTGCATTTCCTTTAAAGAGGCTTCCTCCAATTCAACAATACGTGTGGCATATTTTAAGAAAATACGACCGTCTTCCGTAAGTGAAACATGTTTTTTATCGCGGTAAAACAGCGGCTTTCCGACTTCCTTTTCCAGCTCGCAGATGCGCTTTGTTACGGTGGATTGGGAAATGTAGAGGGAAGTGGCGGTCTGCGAAAAACTGTTTAATTTGGCAAGGGTAATAAAGGTTTTTATGGATTGTGAATTCATGGCGCTCTCCTTATATTTTGAACAGGCATTAGGGAATGTATCAATATTCCAGTTATTGTTCAGAGCCAGCCTCCAAAATGCTTCACATTTTGTCGGTGTGGCGTATCCGCCAAATAGATTTTTAGCCATATTTGTTCACTCATGCGAGCATGGTTCGCAAATATGCTTAAAAAACTGCCTGGCTCAGGATTTAGTAATAACTGTTCAGAGCCAGCCTCTAAAATGTTGCACATTTTGTCGGTGTGGCGTATCCGCCAAATAGATTTTCAGCCATATTTGTTCACTCATGCGAGCATGGTTCACAAATATGCTTGAAAATCTGCCTGGCTCTGAACAGAAACATATTCCAAAAAGGAATTATAGTTATTTAAATAATTCTCTTTACAAATTTTACAGGATACGGCTATAATTAGTCAATAGAAGTCAATAGAAAAAGAAATGGAGGAACAGGTTCATGGGAATGACTATGACACAAAAGATTCTTGCGGCACACGCAGGTCTTTCAGAAGTAAAGGCAGGACAGCTGATTGAAGCGGATTTAGACCTTGTACTTGGAAATGATATTACATCTCCGGTTGCAATTCATGAGATGGATAAGATGACAGTAAAAACTGTATTTGATAAGGATAAGATTGCACTTGTACCGGACCATTTTGTACCGAATAAGGATATTAAGTCTGCCGAGCATTGCAAATGTGTCAGACAATTTGCGATGAAGCATGATATTACAAATTACTTTGAAGTGGGACAGATGGGTATTGAACATGCACTGCTTCCGGAACAGGGACTTACGGTTGCAGGCGACGTTATTATCGGTGCGGATTCACATACCTGTACATACGGTGCGCTCGGCGCATTTTCTACAGGTGTAGGTTCAACGGATATGGCTGCCGGCATGGCAACAGGCAAGGCATGGTTTAAAGTACCGTCTGCAATTAAATTTGTACTGACAGGCAAGCCAAAGAAGTGGGTCAGCGGAAAAGATGTTATTTTACATATTATCGGCATGATTGGCGTAGACGGCGCGTTGTATAAGTCTATGGAATTTACAGGAGACGGCATTGCCAATCTGACAATGGACGACCGTTTTACGATTGCAAACATGGCAATCGAAGCCGGCGGAAAGAACGGTATCTTCCCGGTTGACGATTTGACAAGAGCATATATGAAGGAACATTCAAAGAGACCGTTTGTAGAATATACAGCAGATGACGATGCAGAGTACGAACAGGTTATCAATATTGATTTATCAGAAATTGAACCGACAGTTTCTTTTCCGCATCTTCCTGAAAATACACATGTAGTAGGAAGCTTTGACGACATTAAGATTGACCAGGTCGTTATCGGTTCCTGCACAAACGGACGTATTGACGATTTACGCTGTGCGGCAAAGATTTTAGAAGGCAGAAAAGTGGCAAAGGGGCTGCGTGTTATTGTTATTCCGGCAACACAGAAGATTTATATGCAGGCAATCGAAGAAGGACTGGTTCAGACATTTATCCGTGCGGGCGCAGTAGTCAGCACACCGACCTGCGGACCGTGTCTTGGTGGTTATATGGGTATCCTCGCAGAAGGAGAACGCTGTGTATCTACAACTAACCGTAACTTTGTAGGACGTATGGGACATGTAGACTCTGAAATTTATCTTGCGAGCCCGGCAGTTGCAGCAGCAAGTGCGGTTACAGGTAAAATCAGCCAGCCGTCAGACCTTGGATTATAAGAATCGTATCAGAATGGAGGAACAACATGAAAGCAGAAGGCAGAGTATTTAAGTATGGCGATAATGTAGATACAGATGTTATCATTCCGGCAAGATATCTGAATTCATCAGACCCGGCAGAACTCGCAACGCATTGTATGGAAGATATTGATAAGGATTTTGTAAAAAAGGTTCAGAAAGGCGACATTATCGTTGCCAATAAGAACTTTGGCTGTGGTTCATCCAGAGAACATGCGCCAATTGCAATTAAGGCAGCAGGTGTAAGCTGTGTTATTGCAGAAACCTTTGCAAGAATTTTCTACCGCAATTCCATCAATATCGGTCTTCCGATTATCGAATGTCCGGAAGCTGCAAAGGCAATTGAAGCCGGTGATGAGGTGGAAGTGGATTTTGACAGCGGCGTGATTACCGATAAAACAACAGGAAAGTCTTACACCGGTCAGGCATTTCCTGAATTTATGCAGAAGATTATCAAAGCAGAAGGTCTGATTAATTACATTAACCAGAAGTAAAATGATAAAAGTGTCTGTGCAGGCAGGTATCGCAGTATAATCTGTGTCTGCACAAAATAGTAAAAGCGGCAGAAATTCTTGAATCTATGATTTGAATTTCTGCCGCTTTTTAGTAAGTGAGTCCTAACTGTTCGATATAGTGGCGGAACCTGCGTGAAATTTTTACCGTATTATAAATAGAAGCGTATTCGATGTGGGACAGTCCTTCGATATAATTCCGGGTGTAGTTCTTAAAATCCGGCAGCTGTTCTGCAAGTAAATCAATGGCGCGGTTATAGGCAATCGCGGCTTCATTTTCCGACGTATAAGTGCCGATGGTATAGTTGCCGTTAATGTGGATACGGGTTCTGTATAAAATCCGTCCGTTTTTTTCAATCTGTTCTACGCCGTTGTACCGGTTGACAACGGCAACATTGGAATAGCGGAAATCGTGTTCGTCACCGTTGCGGAATAAATAATCCTTTCCTTTTACGGAGTGGCTGCGGATACCGAAGCGTGCTAGAATACTGGTCTGCATACCGAAGTCATTGACAAAAAAATAACCGCCGCGGCTCATGATTTTGTGTCCTGAATAGTAAAATAAATCTTCAATATCAAAAGTCAGCACAATTTCCGGTGAAAAAAAGTATAAAAAATATTTATCACACAGATAAACCGGTGTTTTAATATAAATGTTATTATCCCGGAGATTCAAAAGAATCATAAATTTTTCAAAAGCCAGTGCAGAAGTGCAGGAGGAGTAGCTTGTTATTTTTTCTGCAGCATTGACAAAATGGGAACTTTTTTCATCCCGCACAATGGCATTGGCTTCGGAATAGACGGCGGCAGCAGTCTTGTAATCGTCAAAGCTTCCAAGACTGATATGTTTATTCTGACAGGTCAGCGATACCCGGTAGTATTCGGTGCCGTCTTTTTTATATGCTGTATAAACCCCTGTTGCCATAACGTACTCTCCTTTTGTAGATATTTTAATGTATCCGGTTCTGCGATAAGAGTGGATTCGCGCTGCCTGCGTAAAAGCTCCCCCTTACGTATCTGTAAAAGATTGTAACATAAAATACATAAATACAAAATACCTTAAAAGCTATTGTGTTTCCAAAAATCCTGTTGTATAATGTCAACTGAATACTGTTTTAAGCAGAATTTGAATGAAAATATAAAGGTGGAAGAAGAGAATGAGTTTGTTTTACAGAAGTACCAGAGACGACAGCGTAAAGGTTACTGCATCACAGGCAATTTTAAAGGGTCTTGCGGCAGACGGTGGTTTATACGTACCGGAGCAGATTCCGGCATTGGATAAGAGCTTTGAAGAATTATCAAAGATGTCTTATCAGGAAGTGGCATATGAAGTGATGAAGCTGATGCTTGATGACTTTACAGAGGAAGAATTAAAGAACTGCATTAACAAAGCATATGATTCAAAGTTTGACACAAAGGTCATTGCACCGCTTGTAAAGGCTGATGGCGCATACTATTTAGAATTGTTCCACGGTTCAACAATTGCGTTTAAAGATATGGCATTATCCATTCTGCCACATTTACTGATTACTTCTGCAAAGAAAAACAACGTAAAGAATGAAATTGTAATTCTGACTGCAACTTCAGGAGATACAGGAAAGGCTGCTCTTGCAGGATTTGCTGACGTTAAAGGAACTAAGATCATCGTGTTCTATCCAAAGCATGGTGTCAGTCCGATTCAGGAAAAGCAGATGGTAACCCAGAAGGGTGACAATACCTATGTAATCGGTATCAATGGCAATTTTGATGATGCACAGACCGGTGTTAAGAAGATTTTCGGTGATAAAGAACTTGAAAAGGTCATGAATGAAGCCGGATACCAGTTCTCCTCTGCCAATTCTATCAATATCGGACGTCTGGTTCCGCAGATTGTTTACTATGTATATGCTTATGCACGCCTGCTCGCAGACGGTGAAGTAAAGGCAGGGGAAGCAATCAATGTGGTTGTGCCGACCGGTAACTTCGGTAATATTTTAGCAGCATTTTATGCAAAGAATATGGGACTTCCAATTCACAAACTGATTTGTGCTTCCAATGAAAATAAAGTACTGTATGATTTCTTTACAACCGGTATATATGACAGAAACAGAGAATTTGTCCTGACAACTTCTCCGTCAATGGATATTTTGATTTCAAGCAACTTAGAGCGTCTGATTTACCGTATTGCAGGTAACAGTGCTGAAAAGAATGCGTCACTTATGCAGTCCTTAAAGGAATCAGGAAAGTATGAAATTACAGATGATATGAAAGCACAGCTTTCGGACTTCTACGGTAATTACGCAACAGAAGCAGAAGATGCGGCAATGATTAAGAAGCTGTATGAAGATACAGGATATGTAATTGATACCCATACAGCAGTTGCAGCATCTGTCTATGAAAAGTATCAGAAGGAAACCGGTGATACCACAAAGACAGTGATTGCATCAACAGCCAGCCCATATAAGTTTACAAGAAGCGTGATGGATGCGATTGACAATAAGTATGATGTAATGTCTGATTTTGAGCTGGTAGATGAGCTTTCAAAGCTTTCTAAGGTAAAAGTTCCGCAGGCGATTGAAGACATCAGAACAGCGCCGGTACTGCACGATACTATATGTGATGTTGATAAGATGTGCGATAATGTAAAAAGAATTTTACATATTTAATTAGATACATTCATTTGAATTGGAGTCATCTGACAGGAAAAAATGTCAGATGACCCCAATCTTTTGTTGCAAAAAAGTGATTTATGATATATAATGTCAAAGTTGCAGATTTTATAAAAGGAAACAGAATTATGAGAAAATTAACGACGTTTCATTATGTTGACATTCACAGCCATATTTTATATGGTGTCGATGACGGTCCGGATAATATTGAAACCAGTATTGAGATGATGAAAATTGCATATGATGAGGGTATTCGCAAGATTGTGGCAACACCACATTATCATCCTGGTAAATGTACAATGGGATACGAACAGCTGCGCAGAAATTTTGAACTGTTTAAAGAACAGATGAAAGATGTATGCCCTGAGATTGAACTGGCACTTGGCAGGGAAATTTATTATACTTCGGATATTTTAGATGATCTCGAAGCACAGGCGCATCTGACAATGGAAGATTCCAAGTATATTTTAATAGAATATCATCCGACTGTGGAATATTCTTATCTGCGTACCAGTATCAGCAATGTGATGCAGATGGGTTATACGCCTGTTATTGCGCATATTGAACGCTATATGTGCGTATTGGAAGACTGGAAGCTGGCTTTGGAATTAAAGAACATGGGGGCTGTCATTCAGGTGAATGCGGGTTCTGTTATCGGGGATTCCGGAAGTAAGGTGAAAAAGTTTATCAAAAGACTGTTAAAAGAAGAAATCGTGGATGTTATCGGAACAGATGCACACAGTAATGGAAGAAGATCGCCTAGAATTCAGGAATGCGCAAAGTATATCTGCCGCAAATTTGATGAGGATTATGCGAAGGCACTGCTGCGTGATAATGCAGAACGGATTCTTAAAGGTGAATATTTGGAGGACTAGAAGAATATGGAAAATTCGATGAAGAATAATGACGAAATTGAAATCGATTTACGACAGATTTTTATCGTTATTATGAGTAAGATTGCAATTATTCTCTTAGTGGGAGTGATTTTCGGTCTGGCGGCATTTATTGGAAGTAAACTGCTTTTAAAGCCGGTGTATCAGTCACAGACGAGCCTGTATGTGTTAAATAAGCAGAGTCAGGGAACAACAACATTAAGTGATTTGCAGTCATCAACACAGCTGACACAGGATTATATGATTCTTGTAAAAAGCCGTACCGTAACAGAAAAGGTTATCAGTGACCTTGGGTTAAATACGACAAATGAAAAGCTTGCAAAGCAAATCAGCGTATCCACACCATCTGACAGCCGTGTGCTTGAGATTACGGTTTCTAACAACGACCAGTATGAAGCAAAAAGAATCGCAGATAAAGTAGCGCAAATTTCAGCAGATTCTATTTGTGATATTATGCAGATTGAAAAGGTCAATGTATTTGAGGAAGCAAATATTTCTGAAAAGCCGTCAAGCCCGAACTGCTTAAAAAATGCAATCATCGCATTTGTATTAGGCATGGTGCTTGCAATTGCCATTGTTGTTATACGATTTGTAATGAATGATACCATTAATACATCTGAAGATATTGAGAAATATCTTGGAATCAGTACCCTTGCATTGATTCCTTTATCAGAAGATTTAGATGACAGTGCGGAAGCTGCGGCAAAGAGAAAGAAGCATAAGCACAGTTCTTCAAAGAAGGGAGATAAGTAATGCCTACAGTTAACATTGAAAGACTCAGAAAGTTAGATTACCGCTGTAACGAAGCTTATAAGACATTGAGAACCAATATCCAGCTGTGTGGTTCTGATATGAAAGTAATTATGTTTACAAGTTCTACACCGAATGAAGGAAAATCCAGTGTTTCTTTTAATCTGGCGGTATCACTTGCAGAATCCGGCAAAAAGGTAATTTTCATTGATGCTGATTTAAGAAAATCCGTTCTTGTCGGCAGATATAAGATTAATAAGGCTATTAAAGGACTCACTCATTTCCTGTCCGGCATGAATAAATTTGAAGAAGTAATCTGTACAACGAATGTAGATAATCTGTATGTAGTATTCTCCGGAATCGTTCCGCCAAACCCTTCGGAACTTTTGGCGAACAATTCATTTGATGCACTTGTAAAGGCGCTCAGGGATACTTATGATTATGTGATTATTGATACACCGCCGCTTGGCAGTGTTACAGATGCAGCGATTGTCGCACAGAAATGTGACGGTGCAGTGCTGGTTGTTGCAGCGCATATGGTTAATTATAAGTTCGTCCAGAAACAGTTAGAACAGCTTAAAATGACAAAGTGCAAGATTCTCGGAAGCGTTCTGAATAAAGTAGACCTTGCCGGAGATAGTTACTATGGCAAATACTATGGCAATTATTATGGCAAGTATTACGGCAATTACAGTCATGGTGATAAGGAATAATGCATAGCTGATATAACATGGAAGTTTAACCATTTCACGGAGGAGGAAACAAATGGAAAAAAAGCAGGGCGTTATTATAGCATTACTGGCTGTGTGCGTGTTCTTTTCGGTTATCATCGCGGCGATGTATCTGACCTCAGACAGAACTGCTCCGGTAATTACTGTAGATGAATCCAAGGTCAGACCGTATTCGGCAGAGCAGGGCGAAGAAGTGCTTAAAAGTTATGCAAAGGCAGTCGATGCAAAAGACGGTGATGTAAGCAGCAGCATTGTCATTGAAAATATCTATATTATGCCGGATATGACAAGGGCAAAAGTGATTTTTGCGGCAAGAGACCATAATAATAATGTATCAAAATACAGTTATATGATTGCATATGAAGCGAGCCAAGAAGAAATTGAAGCAAAAGAACAGCTGACTCAGGCAGAAACAACCACGGCAGCCGAGACGGAAAAGACAGAGACAGACAGTACAAAGAATACTTCAAAGACGACAGAAGCGGAAAAGACAACTGCAGAGAGCGAAGCAGAAACAACTGCAGGCGGACCAAAGCTTGTTTTATCGGCAACAGAAGCGACGGTTGAAGCGGGAAACAGCTTTAATGTGATGAAGTATATTTCATCTATTACGGATGATAAAGATACAGAGGATACATTATCCAGAAGAATTATAGTTAACGGTACATACAGTACTTCAAAATCAGGTACATATACATTGGATGTATATTGTACGGATTCAGATCTGAATGAATCAAACCACGTGGCATTTACACTGAACGTTAAATAAGAAAAAAATCAGATAATCCCCGGAGAGCATGCTGCTTTTCCGGGGATTTCTGCTGTTCATCTGCAATTTATGTATTTTATAAATAATTTATAGAAAAAATTTGAGATTGTTGTTGACAATACGGGGGTGTAGTGATATTTTAAGTATATCGATATTAGCACTCCACCTAAATGAGTGCTAACAAGATAAGAAGGGAGCAGATGCCATGGAGCTGGATGATAGAAAATTAAAGATTTTAAAAGCTGTCATACAGAACTATCTTGAAACGGGTGAACCGGTTGGCTCAAGAACCATTTCAAAATATACCGATTTAAAATTAAGTTCGGCAACAATACGAAATGAGATGGCAGACCTCGAAGAATTAGGATACATTGTACAGCCGCATACCTCGGCAGGGCGGATTCCTACCGATAAAGGCTACCGCTTATATGTGGACGATTTAATGGCACAGAAAAAGCAGGAGTTAGAAGACCGGGAAAGCAAAGTGTCCGACAGAGAAAAAGAGGTTGATTCCATGCGGGATATTTTAAATGAAAAGGTAGACCGTGTAGAGGAACTGCTTCAGAATGTAGCGAAAGTTCTGGCAAAGGATACGAACTATGCAACAATGATTACAGCACCGCAGGTAAAAGGCAATAAACTGAAATTTGTACAGCTTTCTCAATTGGAGAGTGATAAGATTTTAGCAGTTATTGTAATGGAAGGCAATATTATCCGTAATAAAGTGATTGATGTCAGTGAGGCACTTTCACAGGAAAATATTTTAAAGCTGAACATTCTGTTAAATACTACACTGACGGGGCTGACATTGGAACAGATGAATTTAAGCATCGTATCCAAGATGGAGAATCAGGCAGGAGAGCATATGCAGCTTGTTAAAGAAGTGCTGGATGCCATTGTTGAAGCAATCAGCAATGAAGACCAGTTAGAGATTTATACAAGCGGTGCAACGAATATTTTTAAGTATCCGGAATTAAGTGATTCTGTCAAAGCGAGTGAGCTTATATATACTTTGGAAGAAAAGCAGAGCCTTTCAGGATTGATTGCAGACCAGCAGTCGGGGAAAGACAAAGAAGCGGACGACCATGGTATTCAGGTATATATAGGAAATGAAACACCGGTTGCTTCCATGAAGGACTGCAGTGTTGTTACGGCAACCTATGAATTGCAGGACGGTTTGAAAGGGACAATCGGAATTATCGGACCAAAGCGGATGGATTATGAAAAGGTTGTAGAATCGTTAAAGACAATCCAGACGCAGATGGACGAGGTTTTTAAGAAAACATAGGAAAGGTTGGTAAGAAAGTGTCTAAAAAAGAAGAAAAGAAAAATAGCAAAGAGTCTGTCGATGATGTAAAGATGACAGAAAAAGACGCTGATGCCGCTAAAACTGCTGGAGCAGAAGACGATGGCACGCAGGCACAGAAAGAAAACACTGATGCCGAAAATCCGAAGGAAGCGAGTCAATCATCCGAATCGCAGTCTGCCGATGGAATAGATACAAAGAAAAAGGATGCGAAGGACGCATTGATTGAAGAACTTCAGGATAAAGTAAAACGCCAGATGGCGGAATTTGATAATTTCAGAAAGAGAACTGAGAAGGAAAAGTCTTCCATGTTTGAAATGGGTGCTTCCGATATGATTAAAAAGCTTCTTCCAATCGTTGATAACTTTGAAAGAGGTTTCAATTCGATTTCAGAAGAAGAAAGAGAAACACCATTTGCAAAGGGCATGGATATGGTCTATAAGCAGACCATGAAGATGTTAGAAGATTCTGATGTCAAGCCGATTGAAGCACTCGGCATGGAATTTAATCCTGAACTGCACAATGCAGTGATGCATGTGGAAGATGATTCAGTCGGTGAAGGAATTATCGTTGAAGAATTCGAAAAGGGTTACACATACAGAGAAACCGTAATCCGCCATTCAATGGTAAAGGTTGCAAATTAATCAGTAAATGATGGGCAGAAGCCCTTAAGAAAGGAAGATAACTATGGGAAAGATTATTGGTATTGACTTAGGTACTACAAACTCATGCGTAGCAGTTATGGAAGGCGGTAAGCCGGTTGTTATCGCAAACACAGAAGGTCTTAGAACAACACCTTCAATTGTTGCATTTACAAAGAACGGAGAAAGACTTGTCGGTGATCCTGCAAAGCGTCAGGCTGTAACAAATGCAGACAAGACAATTTCTTCTATTAAAAGACATATGGGTACTGATTACAAGGTGGAAATCGAAGGTAAGAAGTACTCACCACAGGAAATTTCAGCCATGATTTTACAGAAGTTAAAAGCTGATGCTGAAAACTATTTAGGTGAAAAGGTAACGGAAGCCGTTATCACAGTTCCTGCTTATTTCAACGATGCACAGCGTCAGGCAACAAAGGATGCCGGTAAGATTGCAGGTCTTGATGTAAAGAGAATTATCAACGAGCCGACAGCTGCAGCTTTAGCTTACGGTCTTGATAACGAAAACGAACAGAAGATTATGGTATATGACCTCGGTGGTGGTACATTCGATGTGTCTATTATCGAAATCGGTGACGGCGTTATCGAAGTTCTTGCAACAGCAGGTAACAACAGACTCGGTGGTGATGACTTTGATAATGTAATCACACAGTATATGTTAGAGGACTTCAAGGCAAAGGAAGGCGTAGACCTTTCTAAGGATACAATGGCACTCCAGAGATTAAAGGTTGCAGCAGAACAGGCTAAGAAGGAATTATCAAGCGCTACAACAACCAATATCAACCTGCCATATATTACTGCAACAGCAGAAGGTCCAAAGCATTTTGATATGACTCTTACAAGAGCTAAATTTGATGAATTAACACATGAACTGGTTGAAAAGACAGCAGAACCTGTACGTAACGCATTAAATGATGCAGGTCTTACCGCTTCAGACCTTTCAAAGGTACTCTTAGTCGGTGGTTCTACAAGAATTCCTGCTGTACAGGATAAGGTAAAACAGCTCACAGGTCATGAACCAAGCAAGACTTTAAATCCTGATGAATGTGTTGCAATCGGTGCATCTATCCAGGGTGGTAAGTTAGCAGGAGATGCCGGTGCCGGTGAAATCCTTCTTCTGGATGTTACACCTTTGTCACTTTCTATCGAAACAATGGGCGGTATTGCTACAAGACTGATTGAGAGAAATACAACAATTCCTACAAAGAAGAGCCAGATTTTCTCAACAGCAGCAGATAACCAGACAGCCGTTGATATCAACGTTGTACAGGGTGAAAGACAGTTCGCGAAGGATAACAAGTCCCTTGGACAGTTCAGACTGGATGGTATTCCGCCGGCAAGACGTGGCGTACCTCAGATTGAAGTTACATTCGATATCGATGCCAACGGTATTGTAAATGTATCTGCTAAGGATTTAGGAACAGGTAAGGAACAGCATATTACAATCACAGCAGGTTCTAATATGTCTGATGAAGATATCGATAAGGCAGTTAAGGAAGCTGCTGAGTACGAAGCACAGGATAAGAAACGTAAGGAAGCGATTGAAGTCCGCAACGATGCAGATTCAATGGTATTCCAGACACAGAAAGCCTTAGATGAAGCCGGAGATAAGTTAGATGCAAATGATAAGGCAGCTGTAGAAGCAGACTTAAATGCATTAAAGGCACTTGTTGAGGGCAGCGATGCTGAAAACATGACAGATTCACAGGTAGATGAAATTAAGGCAGCAAAAGAAAAGTTAATGGAAAGCGCCCAGAAGCTTTTCGCTAAGCTTTATGAAGCACAGCAGGCAGCCGGTGCCGGAGCAGCCGGTGCAGGTCCTGATATGGGAGCCGGTGCTGGTGCAGATGCCGGAGCAGCCGGTGCAAATCCTTACGGTGATGACGTTGTTGATGGTGATTACAAGGAAGTATAAGGTTTGAAACATTTGCTTCAGGTAAAACTGCATGGGGGAATTTCCCTCATGCAGTTTTAAGCGTATAAAAAGAAAGGTAAAAGTTATGGCAGATAAAAGAGATTATTATGAGGTCTTAGGCGTTTCACGCGATGCAGACGATGCGACCATCAAAAAGGCATACCGTAAGCTTGCAAAAAAATACCACCCGGATATCAATCCCGGAGATAAAGAAGCGGAAGCAAAGTTTAAGGAAGCTTCGGAAGCATATGCTGTATTAAGTGATGCACAGAAAAGAAAGCAGTATGACCAGTTTGGTCATGCGGCCTTTGAAAATGGCGGCGGCGGTGGCGCAGGCGGTTTTGATTTCGGCGATATGGGCGACATTTTCGGCGATATTTTCGGCGGCGGTGACATCTTTGGCGATTTATTCGGCGGCGGAAGAAGACGTAACAGCAACGGTCCGATGCGCGGCGCTGATGTAAGAACAACCGTTAGAATTACATTTGCAGAATCCGTAACCGGTACAAGCAAAAAGATCGATGTGAATTTAAAAGAAACCTGTACAAAGTGTAACGGAAGCGGTGCAAAGCCGGGAACACAGCCTGAAACCTGTGGTAAGTGCGGCGGTAAGGGTAAGATTGCCTATACACAGCAGTCTATTTTAGGCATGGTAAGAAATGTACAGCCATGTCCGGACTGTCACGGAACCGGCAAGATTATTAAAGAGAAGTGTCCGGACTGCTATGGCACAGGTTACATCAGCACAAAGAAGACGATTGAAGTCACAATTCCTGCGGGTATTGACAACGGTCAGTGTGTCAGAATCCAGGGTAAGGGCGAACCGGGTACGAACGGCGGCGCAAGAGGTGATTTACTGGTAGCAGTGATGATTGCCGCAGAACCTGGCTTTGAACGTGACGGCTACAACATTTTCTCAAATGTGACAATCAGCTATCCGACGGCTGTTCTTGGCGGTGAAGTTAAGGTAAAGACGGTTGACGGTGAAGTGCTTTATGAAGTAAAGCCGGGAACGGCATCCGGCACGAGAGTCCGTTTAAGAGGAAAAGGTATGCCGACACTGCGCAACAAAAATGTGCGCGGCGACCACTACATTACACTGGTTGTTGATATTCCGACAAAGCTTACCAACGAACAGAAAGAAGCCCTTGCAGTATATGATAAGCTGCTGACAGGTGAAGAAAAGCATATTAAGAAAAAAGGTTTTTTTAAGTAAAATAAACTTAATATATAAAGGGACAGTACAGCGTAGTGCTTTTTGCTTAAAATCTGCGCATACTGTCCTTTTTATGTCTGTGAACTGTGCAGCAGTCTTGCATAGATGCCCGTATTTGTGGTATATTAATTTATTATGATGCGCCTGAAATATGGGCGGCAGGTATGATTAAATGGAAATGAGGGCTATCAATGGATTTAAAAGAAATAACTACAGCATTGGATCAGCTGGATTTAAGTAAATACGAACTGATAAAAAAAGAAGAAATTGCAGATATTCATTCGGCAGGACTGCTGTTAAAGCATAAGAAAAGCGGTGCAAGAGTTGTTGTGCTGTCTAATGACGATGAAAATAAGGTGTTTTCCATCGGCTTTAAGACACCGCCGTTTAACGATACGGGACTTCAGCACATTATGGAACATTCCACACTGTGCGGTTCCAGAAAATATCCGGTCAAAGACCCGTTTGTGGAACTGTGCAAGGGCTCATTAAACACATTTTTAAATGCAATGACCTACCCGGACAAGACGGTGTATCCGGTGGCAAGCTGTAATCTGGCAGATTTTAAGAATATTACGGATGTCTATATGGATGCGGTATTTTATCCGAATATCTATCAGAGAGAGCAGATTTTTAAGCAGGAGGGCTGGCATTACGAATTAGACAGTATCGACAGTCCGTTAAAGTACAACGGTGTTGTGTTTAATGAAATGAAGGGCGTATATTCCTCACCGGACGATGTGCTTTCCAGAGATACGTTTGTATCTTTATTTCCGGATACGGCATACCGTTTTGAATCCGGTGGAGAACCGTCGCATATCCCGGAACTTTCTTATGAAGATTTTCTGGCATACCACAAAAAATGGTATCACCCGGCGAACAGTTATATCTATCTGTACGGTGATTTTGATGTGCAGGAGCGCCTTGATTATCTGGATAACGAATATTTAAAGAATTTTGATGCAAACGATGTGCAGATTGATGCAGATATCGCGATGCAGAAGCCGTTTGATATATTAAAGGAAGAAACACATTACTATGCGGTGACAGAAGATGAACCGCTTGAGAATAATACTTATTTATCTTACAACAAGGTGGTCGGAACGGCACTGGATAAAAAGCTGTATCTTGCAATGCAGATATTAGATTACGTGCTGGTTATGGCGCCGGGGGCTAAGTTAAAGCAGGCATTGATTGATAAAGGAATCGGAACGGACATTTACAGCAGTCTGGAATCCTCCGTATTACAGCCGGTTTATTCAATTGTTGCCAAAAATGCGGAAGAATCCCAGAAGAAGGCATTTGTTGATACGATTGAAGAAGTGCTGCGTGATATTGCAAAAAACGGTATTGACAAACGTATGGCACTTGCGGGCATGAATTATTATGAATTTAAGTTCCGTGAAGCGGACTACGGGGCATACCCGAAGGGACTGATGTATTATCTGACGATGATGGACAGCTGGCTTTACGATGAAAATGAACCGTTTATCCATGTTCAGGCACTGGATACATTTGCACAGCTTCGCAAAGAACTGGACGAGGGGCTTTTTGAAGAGCTGATTCAGAAATATTTACTTGACAACAGCCATGGCAGTCTGATTGCATTAGTGCCAAAGCGCGGACTGGAAGAAGAAAAAGCGGCAGAGGAAGCAAAGCGGCTTGAAACGTATAAAAACAGTCTTTCAAAGGAAGAGCTGGAAGCCATTGTGGCAGATACGGCGGCATTAAAGGCTTATCAGGACGAGCCGTCCCCACAGGAAGAACTCGAACGGATTCCGATGTTAAAGCTGTCAGACATTGAAAGAGAGCCGGCAAAGCTTTATATTGATAAAAAGAGTATTGCAGATGTGGATGTGATTCATCACAACCTGTTTACGAATCAGATTGCGTATCTGATGCTGGCATTTGACTGTAAGAAAGTGCCGGACGAACTGCTTCCGTATGTGGGACTGTTAAGCTCTGTTCTGGGGCTTATGGATACACATAAGCATACCTATCCGGAATTAACGAATGAAATCAACATCAATTCCGGCGGGATAGCTACGGACGCGGCTATTTATACGGACAGTAAAGACTTTTCAAAATACACGGTCATGTATGAAGTCAAGGGCAAGGTTTTATATGAAAAACTGCCGTTTGTACTGGAAATGATGCATGAAATCATTTATGAAACAAAGTTTGAAGATGAAAAGCGTCTGCGTGAGATTATTGCACGGATTAAGTCGAGAATGGAAAGCAATATGACAGGAAGCGGGCATACCGTGGCAATGCTTTCGGCAATGGCACAGTTCTCACCGTCCAGCTACTATTCTGACATCCTGCGCGGATATCAGTATTATGAGTTTATCGAAAAGGCAGACCGGGATTTTGACAGTATGAAAGAAATGCTTGCTGAGAATTTGAAGCGTACAGCGGCGCTGATTTTTACAAAGGAAAATCTGACGGTCAGCTTTACGGCAGAAGATGACGGACTGGAGCTGTTACAAAAGCCGATGACGGAATTTGTTGCAAAACTGGCACAGTTACAGGAAAAAGATGCGGTAAGAACCTTTAGACCGGTAAAGGAAAAAACAGCGTATACTTCTTCATCACAGGTACAGTACGTGGCAAGATGCGGTAACTACCGTAAGGCAGGGTATGAGTATACAGGCGCATTAAAGGTGCTTAAAATTATATTCTCGTATGATTACCTGTGGTTAAATGTCCGTGTAAAGGGCGGTGCATACGGCTGCATGAGCGGATTTTACCGCAATGGCGATACGTACATGGTATCGTACCGTGACCCGAATCTCGCCGAAACCAACGCCATCTTTGAGCAGGCAGCAGAATATGTCCGCCGGTTTGATGTCAGTGAGAGGGATATGGTGAAGTTCATCATCGGAACAATCGGCGGCATGGATACACCGATGAATCCGGCATCAAAGGGCGTGCGTTCCTTCGGTGCATATATCTGTCATACAGAATACGCACAGTTAAAAAAGGAACGTGAGGAAGTGTTGAATGCGACAAAAGAGTCCATTCGAGCATTGGCGCCGCTCATTGAAACCGCGGTTTCACAGGACTATCTGTGTGTAGTCGGCAATAACGCTAAAATCCGTGAAAATGAGCAGATGTTTGAAAAAATAGAACCATTATTCTTATGATGTCAGGGGACAAAGGTCTGAACCCACATGAGCTTGCTCATAAGTGGGTAAAAGACCTTGGGACCCGCCCGCTATTCGCATAAAAGCGGGACGGAAGTCCTGCGATATGCGAATAGCGGTGTGAATTGTGGGAGTGTGTAGCACGGAACAATTCACAGACATCATAGCCTGGAGCATTTTGCTTCGCAAAAACAAGGAGAAAAAATCCTCTGCTCCTGCTTAGGGCAGTCGCATTTTGCTCCGCAAAACAAGGAGGATTTATGAATTTAGATGAAATGCTGGCGGCAAGTGGTATCAGCGGTGGTGCGGCTGCGGTCAATGGAAATACAAAATCGGGCTTTGTAACGTTTGTGGGACGTCCGAATGTCGGGAAATCGACACTGATGAACCGGTTAATCGGACAGAAAATTGCGATTACATCCAATAAGCCGCAGACAACCCGTAACAAAATACAGACAGTTTTTACCGATGAACGCGGGCAGATTGTATTTGTTGATACACCGGGTATTCACAAGGCAAAAAATAAGCTGGGTGAATATATGGTCGGTGCGGCAGAAAAAACGATTGGTGAAGTCGATGTGATCTGCTGGCTGGTAGAACCGACAACGTTTATCGGTGCAGGAGAACAGCACATTATTGAAAAGTTAAAAAAGGTGAAAGCACCGGTTATTTTAGTCATTAACAAGGTGGATACGATTAAGAAAGAAGAAATTCTGCCGGTTATTGACCGCTATAAAAATGAAGTGGATTTTGTGGAAATTATTCCGGTTTCCGCAAGAAACGGCGACAATACCGATGATTTAATCAATGCGATTTTCCAGTATCTGCCGTATGGTCCGATGTATTATGACGAAGATACGATTACAGACCAGCCGATGCGCCAGATTGTATCCGAGCTGATTCGTGAAAAGGCACTGCATGCCTTAAACGAGGAAATTCCACATGGAATCGCGGTTGTCATTGACAGCATGAAAGAAAGAAAATCCCCAAAGGGTGTAATTACGGATATTCAGGCAACGATTATCTGTGAGCGTGATTCGCACAAGGGTATCATTATCGGCAAGGGTGGTCAGATGTTAAAGAAAATCGGTGCCAATGCCCGTTATGAAATTGAACGCCAGTTAGAAACAAAGGTAAACCTCCAGCTTTGGGTAAAGGTAAAAAAAGAATGGCGCGACAGTGATATTCTGATTAAAAACTTCGGATATGACAAGAAAAAAGACGAATAGCAGATGTGAAGCGGTATGGGAGATATTACAGAAGTAACCGGCATGATTTTATCGTCTATGCCGGTCGGTGAATTTGACAGGCGGGTGGTGCTGCTGACCAAAGAGCGCGGAAAGATTTCCGCTTTTGCCAAGGGTGCAAGAAAACCAAACAGTCCGCTGGTGGGAATTACCCGTGCCTTTGTATTCGGAACGTTTCAGGTCTATGAAGGGAGAACTTCCTATACGATACGGCAGGCGTCCATTACACATTACTTTGAGGCGGTTATTTCGGATCTGGATGCGGTCTGCTATGCCTGTTATTTTGCAGAGATTGCGGATTATTACGGCAGGGAAAATCTTGATGCGGCAGATATGCTCAATCTCCTATATGTTTCGTTAAAGGCGCTGGCAAACAAAAAGATTCCGGATACACTGGTAAAATGTATTTTTGAATTAAGAATGATTGCCTTAAACGGCGAGTGTCCGGAAGTGTTTGCATGTAAGAATTGCGGCGGTACACAGGACTTAGATACGTATTCGATGACGGCGGACGGCATTTACTGCCATGCGTGTCACGGACAGGCGCCGGACGGCATACAGTTAGAAGAATCTACCGTATACACGCTCCAGTATATTGTCACGGCACCGCTTGAAAAGCTGTATACGTTTACAGTCAGTGAAAATGTACTCACGGAATTGAAAATGGTTTTAAAGCGTATCTGTGCAAAGCACTTGGATAAGCAGATGAAATCCGAAGCCATGCTGCCGGGGTAAAGTAAGCCGGGATACAGGACACGGACATATGTTCGTGCTCCGCGTTTCGGATATGTGCCTATAAAATGACGGACTGCGGCAGAGCCGTACAGAAATAAGAATAAAAAGAGGATAAAGGATATGTCAGATATGTCACACAATCATCAGAAGAAAATAGCGGTTATCAACGATATGTCCGGGTTTGGGCGTTGTTCAATTGCTGTGGAGCTGCCGGTCATTTCGGCAATGAAGGTTCAGTGCTGTCCACTGCCAACGTCGATTTTTTCCAATCACACGGGCTTTGAAAGCTTCTTTTTTGATGATTATACAGATAAAATGGAAGACTATATGCAGGAGTGGGTGAAACTGGGATTGCAGTTTAACGGCATCTGCACGGGCTTTTTAGGCTCGGCACGTCAGATACGGATTGTGGAGCATTTTCTGTCACTGTTTCAGACAAAAGACAACATTACCATTATCGATCCGGTGATGGGCGATTACGGAAAAATGTATCCGACCTATACGCAGGAAACCTGTGAGGAAATGAAAAAGCTGGTGACACATGCGGATATTTTAACACCGAATCTGACAGAAGGCTGTATCCTTTCCGGAATGGCATATCATGAAAGCTGGACAAAAAAAGAGCTGACCCATATGGCAGAGCTTTTAGCGGAAAAAGGACCGGAAAAAATTGTTATCACAGGTATCCAGCAGGGAAAATATGTGGCGAATTTCTGTTATGAAATGGGGCAGGAGGGCTATTTTATCAAGACCGAAAAGGTAGGGATGTCCCGTTCCGGCACGGGTGATATTTTCAGTGCCATTATTGCGGCAGATGCGGTCAACGGTGTGAATTTCCACGATTCGGTGAAAAAAGCATCCGCATTTATTAAAAAATGTATTTTGAAATCTATGGAAATGGACATTCCGCTGACAGACGGTGTCTGCTTTGAGGAACTGCTCACTACCTTAAAATAAAGATATGGAAAAGGAGATTATACGATGGAAATTCTTTATAAGGTACATAATAATCTGTACGTCAATCTGACAAATAAATGTCCGTATGCCTGTACGTTCTGTCTGAGGCAGACGATGGACAGAATCGGAGAATCCGACAGACTGTGGCTGGAAAGAGAGCCGTCTGTGGAAGAAGTAAAAAAAGAATTTGAAAAGTTTGATATGACACAGTACAACGAAGTGGTGTTTTGCGGCTTTGGTGAGCCGACAGAGCGTTTTGATGCGTTAAAAGAGATTGCGGCATTTGTCAAAGAAAAATATAACAAGCCTATCCGTATCAATACCAACGGTGCAGGCAGTCTGATTAACGGACGTGACATCGCACCGGAATTAAAGGGACTTGTAGACACGGTATCCGTCAGCTTAAACCATCCGGAAAAAGAGGAGTATTTAAAGCTCGTCAGAAGTAAATTCGGGGAAGAATCCTTTGATGCGATGCTTTCATTTGCAAAAGCGTGTACAAAATACGTACCGCATGTTGTTATGACAACCGTAGATACGACAATCAGTCACGAACAGGAAGCACAGTGTCAAAAGATTTGCGATGAAATCGGCGCGGCATACAGAATCCGCCCGTGGGAAGACTAGTGTGAACAATCCTTAAATCAAAGATTGTTCACACGGATATTTGCGCTGTGAACAGCACAAATATCCATATATAGTAATCGCGGCTTTGTAAGAAAGCCGCTCAGAAGAAGAATATGGTCTTGTCAGAATGATAAAAATAGTATAAAATTGTTGCATGTTTATGCGGAGTGTAAGCGCATAAAAGAAAAAGGATAGAGAAGAATGAGCCGCAGGTGCGGAGGAATGGAGATTAGAAATGGAAAAGACAATGGAAAAGATTGTAGCCTTAGCAAAGGCAAGAGGATTTGTGTATCCGGGTTCAGAAATTTACGGTGGACTTGCTAATACATGGGACTACGGCAATCTGGGTGTAGAATTAAAGAATAATGTGAAAAAAGCATGGTGGCAGAAGTTCGTTCAGGAAAGTCCGTACAATGTCGGCGTGGACTGTGCAATTTTAATGAACCCTCAGACATGGGTTGCTTCAGGGCACCTTGGCGGATTCTCTGATCCGTTAATGGATTGTAAGGAATGTCATGAAAGATTCCGTGCCGATAAGCTGATTGAAGACTGGGCAGATGAGAATAAGTTTGATTTAGGCGGTTCTGTAGACGGCTGGACACAGGAACAGATGAAGAATTTCATTGACGAACACGAAATCAACTGTCCGACCTGCGGAAAGCACAACTTTACAGAAATCAGACAGTTTAACCTGATGTTTAAGACATTTCAGGGTGTTACGGAAGATGCAAAGAATACCGTTTATTTAAGACCGGAAACAGCACAGGGTATTTTCGTCAACTTTAAAAATGTACAGAGAACATCCAGAAAGAAAGTACCGTTTGGTATCGGTCAGATTGGTAAGTCTTTCAGAAATGAAATTACACCGGGTAACTTCACATTCCGTACCAGAGAATTTGAACAGATGGAACTTGAATTCTTCTGCAAGCCGGGAACAGACCTGGAGTGGTTTACATATTGGAGACAGTACTGCATCGACTGGTTACAGAAGCTGGGAATCAAGGAAGATGAAATGCGTGCAAGAGATCATTCTCCGGAAGAATTATGCTTCTACAGCAAGGGAACAACGGATATTGAATTCTTATTCCCATTCGGCTGGGGCGAGCTCTGGGGTATTGCCGACAGAACAGATTACGATTTGACACAGCATCAGACTGTATCCGGTGAAGATATGTCTTATTTTGATGATGAAGCAAAGGAAAAGTACATTCCATACGTTATCGAGCCTTCACTGGGGGCAGACCGTGTAACACTTGCATTCCTGTGTTCTGCATATGATGAGGAAGAATTAGAAGGCGGTGACGTAAGAACCGTGCTTCATTTCCATCCGGCACTGGCACCGGTTAAAATCGGTGTGCTTCCGCTGTCTAAGAAGTTAAATGAAGGCGCAGAAAAGGTGTTTGCTGAACTTTCAAAGACTTATAACTGTGAATTCGATGACAGAGGAAATATCGGTAAGAGATACAGAAGACAGGATGAAATCGGTACACCGTTCTGCATTACATACGACTTTGATTCAGAAGAAGATAATGCCGTAACGGTACGTAACAGAGATACAATGGAACAGGAACGTGTAAAGATTGCTGATTTAAAGGCATATTTCGCAGACAAATTTACATTTTAATATGTGAGAGGAATCGCCATGAAATGTCCGAAATGTGGTCAGGAGTATGAGGGCAGTGCCTGCCCGAATTGTGAACCGGGACCAGAGATTATCGTCAATAATGCAGATTATCTGAGGAGAAAAGAGGCGTATGAAAAGAAGCAGGCTGAAAAAGAGTCTGCTTCTTCTCACACAGACAAGCCGCAGAAAGAACCGGAAGAGGAAAACGCCGATGACCGCAGAGCAGTAAAAAAGAAGCCACAGGAACAGCCGGAGTATGAGGAAATCGATTATCTGGGTATGATGAAAAAGGTGTATGATACCGGAAAAGAAGCAGCAGGCAGTGCCGCAGAGGAGCTAAAGAAACGAAAAGGCTTTTTTAGCAGATACCGGAAACGGATTATCGCGGCAGTGCTGGTTGTATGTGTACTGGCAGGCGGCGGATTTGGCATTTACAAGCTTGCTTCCCGTAAAAATTATGTGCTTTATATGAGTTCCGGTGCAAAGATTTACAATGTTGCAGGGCTGGAAAATAATTATGTGTGTGAAAATAAGCAGGCGGTTTTTGCAGTCGATAACCGTACATTTTACACGCCGCAGTTTCCACAGCAGATTGATGCCGATGCGGTGACAAATACGCTTGCAAGCGACAACGGGGAATATTTTGCGGCAACCGTCTATGATGAGGGCAGTGCGCAGTATGCGCTGTATACATGGAAAGATGGACAGGATGCGGTACAGGTGTCTAAAAATGCCTATGATAAAGATATCGGTTATATTACGAATAAAGGAAAAGTTATTTATTCCGATGTCGAGGTTGTCAATGAGGAAGGCGGACTCGGAGCTATGCAGTTATATGTATACGATGCGTCCGGAAAGCTTACACTCATAGAAGGGCAGTTAAAGGAATATTTTGTGTATGCGGCAGAAGAAAAAATTGTCTGCTACAACAAGAATAATGTATTGTATCTGTATGATTATGATGAGAATAAAAAAGAAAATGAATTATCTGACAGTGTCAGAAGCGTGTATGCAGAAAGTGCGAAGGCAGATAACTTTTTTACGGCAAAGGCAGATACGGTAAATACTTCAAAGAATGCCCATGCGCTGATTTTCAGTGACGACGGTGAGTGGTACTACTACAACATTTCAGAACAAAAGACAAAGTATATGATGCAGGAACTGTCATCTTCCGTAGAAATAATTTATGAGGAAAAGGCAGGGTATCTGTATCTTTTAGCGCCGAATAAAATTACCTATGCGGAATTGTCACAAGACGGTATTAAAGAACGTGTGCAGGTTGATACACTGCTGCAGGCAGATTATGAGTATCTTCCGGCGGATAATATACTGGTGTACATTAATGCAGACGGTACACTCTGTTACAGTGAAAAAGGAAAGAAAAGCGGGATTACATCCGGCGTCACGGCAGGAACACTCAGCAGTGTGGACAATACACAGAACGGTATTACTTATATCAAAGACGGTGTGCAGTATTATTGTGCATCGGTAAAGGGCAGTCCTGTAAAAATGTGTGAGCAGACGGAACAGACAGACACGGCATATACATTGCTGTATAAAAACAGGCTGTATTTTTACGATGCCGACGGACAGCTTTATTCCTGTGCAAAAAAAGGAAATGGGCTTGAGAAGGTTGGCGATGTCAGCCGTTTCTGGCTTGGAACAAAATATCAGTAAAACGGTAAAGTATTTAATGCAACAGTACCGGGCAGAAAGACGATAATCTGCCGGTGCGGGTGCAAAGTAAAAAAGGACGGAATCAACAGTATCTGAAACAGATTTAAGTTTCAGATACCGTGGATTCCGTTTTTTGCGGCTTATTGTATGCTGTTTTATCGTTTTTTTATCCTGCACGGTTATGCTGTATTTCTAAATCACGCGGCACCGGTAAGCTTCCGGAACATTTTAAACAGCGCATCGCCGTATGTGGCAGAAGAAACAGACTGCGCGGCAGTGATATCGACCGTGCCGATGGTCTTTCCGTCCAATGTGTATGTCAGGGTGCCGATGACGTCCCCCTCGTTTACAGGTGCTGTGACTGTTTCAGGGAGAGTCAGTTGTTTTTCGATGCTGGCGGTATCGACAGGTTCTAAGAATAAGGTCGAAAATTCTTTTGCATAGGAAAGTGAAAGCGTATCGCACCGCCCACCGGATACGGATAGGTTTGGGAGCTGCGGCATTTCAGTATCGTGATAAATGTCGCATACACTATATCCGTAATTCAGCAGCGTTACGGCATCTGAAAAACGGGTCTTACTGTCGGGAGCAGCCATGATAACGGCAATTAATTCAACACCGTCTTTATTGGCGGTTGCAGAAAGACAGCATTTGGCGAGTCCGGTAGAACCGGTCTTTAAGCCTGTTGCCCACTGATATTGCTTAATAAGCTTATTCGTGTTTGTCAGACCGAACTCACTTTCGCCTTTGCGGGTAACGTGCGTAATCGTATCCATCCAGATGGTTGAGTAATTGTGAATCTGAGGATACTGCACAATCAGTTCACGGCTCATCAGGGCAACATCCCTTGCAGTTGACATATGCCCGTCTGTATCCAGTCCGCAGCAGTTGATAAAAGTAGTGTTATTCATGCCAAGTCCTTTGGCACGCTCATTCATTTTGGCAACGAAGCCCTCCTCGCTGCCGGCAATCAGTTCCGCCATGGCAACACAGGCATCGTTGGCACTGGCAACACTGATACATTTAATCATGGTTTCGACCGTCTGTGTTTCGCCGGGTTCTAAAAAGACCTGGCTGCCGCCCATGGAAGCAGCATATTCGGATACGGTCACATCGTCGGTCAGGTTGATTTTACCGGAGTTTAATGCATCAAAAATCAGAATTAATGTCATGATTTTTGTAATGCTTGCGGGGTGTAAGACTGTATCGGCATCTTTTTCATAAATCACCTGTCCGGTGGAAGCTTCCATTAAAATGGCGGCGGGCGAGGTAATGGCAGGACCATTGTCGGAATTTCCGGCATATGTAATGCAGGGGAAAACGGAGGTTAACAAAAAACATACGGAAAGAAGTAGGGCAGTCAGACGGACTGCCGGATAAAGAAGCACAGTTTTACGCATAAGAAGCTCATTTCCGCTAAAAAGCAATTCATTTTCTTAATGCAGTATATGAAATAGACTTAATTTGTATGCTTTTGCTGTATTTTTTTGTGAAAAATAGGCAAATCTGCTTTCGGGTAGTGAAATTTGAAAAAAAATATGTTATATTTCTTATTATTGGGTTTACTAGAGCCTGTGGAGGAATAAATGAGTAGTAATGTAAAAGATGTTATTTATTCTGTTTACAGAATACGGATGAGTGATTACCGTATTATCTCGGCAGATGAAAATTTTGAGAAACTGACAGGATATACTGAAAAAGATTACAGAGAAAATCAATTAAAACATACCGATTTGATTCCGGCAGAAGATATCGTTGAATATATAGAAAAGATGATGCAGATACGCAGGAACCAGAACGAAAATATACAGGAACACCGTCTGGTAAAAAAGAATGGCGATATCATTGTAGTTTTCTGTTATGGAAAAATCTACAAAGATGAAAAGACCGGGGAAATGCAGGCGCAGATTATTGTTTCAGATGTTACCGATACAGCGCCGCTTTCCCAGGTTAAAATAGAAAACAGCAGTTATATGGAAATATCAGAACATGATATGCTTACAGGCCTTTATAACCGAGGCAGTTTTGAAAAACGGGTAAATCACGATTTAGCACTGCTTAATGATGGCAACTGTGCGATTATTGTAATGGATATCCGTGAATTAAAATGGATTAACGACACATACGGACGTTCCGCGGGGGACATGGTAATCAACAATATGGCTGCCAATATGGTATCTATATTCCGTTCCGATGTGGTGATGTCCCGTATTGGCGGCGATGAGTTCTGTCTGTATATTCCACTGTACGAAGAAAAGATGCAGCAGCAGTATATGGATAAAATTATGCAGGTAGCAGAGCAGACAACAATTACCGGATATCCGGATGTGCGGATAAAAGTGACAGTGGGAACAGCGGTGAGTTCACGTTTCGGCACAGATTTCTGGCAGCTTTACAGCAGCGCGGAAACGGCGTTAAAACAGGCAAAAGAAAAGGGAATGACAGGTGTTTCCGTACAGGCTGACAATCCGGTATATAAAGAGGCATATACAGAATCCATTCTTGTAGTAATGGCAAATGATGGTATCCAGCATATGGTGGGGGATATCTTTATGGGAAAATATAAAATTATTAAAGCGGATACCAGTCAGGAGGCAATCGAGATTGTTGATGAAAAAAAAGATTCTCTGTGTCTGGTGCTGACGGAAATGTATGCCAATGGGATAAACGGTTTTGATTTACTTGATTATATGCGGAAAATGGATTATATCGATAATGTTCCGGTTGTTTTTTTATCCAGTGAATATATAGAAGATGTCTATAAAAATGCATTTGCACATGGTGTTATTGATATTGTGACAAGTCCGATTGATACATACAGCTTCAGCAGCCGCTTAAATAACATCATTGATTTATATAAACACAAAAATGCGTTAGAAGAAAAGACCATGCGTCAGACCCGGAAGATACAGCGGCTGAATGAAAAAATTATTGAATCTCTGGGCAATGTTGTAGAATTCCGTGATGTGGAATCCGGTGCGCATATTAAGCGTGTGAAATTTTTTACAAAAATCCTGGCGGAATGTGCAAAAGAGGAATGCCCGGAATATGGACTGACCCAGAACGATATTGATATGATTGTACAGGCATCGCCATTACATGATGTGGGAAAAATTTCAATTTCCGATACGATTCTGCTAAAGCCGGGAAAACTCACACCGGAAGAATTTGAGATTATGAAGACCCACACAACGAAGGGATATGATATTATCCTTCGTATTTTTAACGATGAAGGGGAAGAAGAATATATGCAGTACTGCTCGCAGATTGCAAGGTATCATCATGAAAAATACGATGGGGGCGGATATCCGGAAGGACTTACAGGAGATGAAATTCCAATTGGTGCACAGCTGGTGTCACTGGCAGATGTCTATGATGCGCTGATTAGTAAACGCTGTTACAAACCGTCATTTTCATATGATACAGCTTATCAGATGATTCTGGACGGAGAGTGCGGTATATTTAACCCAAGATTATTACAATGCTTTATAAAGAAAAAGAATGAATTAGAGGCAATGGCAGAACAGTTTAAAGACTAAAAGGGGATAGTGTGAAAAAGCCTTAAATCAAAGCTTTTTCACACAGGGATTTGTTTTTGAGCAAAAACAAATCCCCTTGATGGCAGATGAGGAACCGCCTGCGCGGATTTCTCATCGCCCCTTCGCAACAAGTTGCCAAGGAATGAGGATAACTATGGATTTATTTGATTATATGCGTGAAAATACAATAAAGCAGGAATCGCCGTTAGCATCTCGTTTAAGACCGCAGACACTGGATGAAGTGGTGGGGCAGCAGCATATTATCGGAAAGGACAAGCTGCTCTACCGCGCCATTCAGGCAGATAAATTAAGCTCCATTATTTTTTACGGACCGCCGGGAACGGGAAAGACGACACTGGCAAAGGTCATTGCTCATACGACTAGTGCGGCATTTGAACAGATTAATGCGACTGTTGCCGGGAAAAAAGATATGGAAGACATTGTTGCCAAGGCAAAAGATAATCTCGGCATGTACGGTAAAAAGACGATATTGTTTGTCGATGAAATTCATCGTTTTAATAAAGGACAGCAGGATTATCTGTTACCGTATGTGGAGGATGGGACGCTGATTTTAATCGGAGCGACAACGGAAAATCCCTATTTTGAAGTCAACGGCGCTCTTTTATCCCGCTCGGTTATTTTTGAATTAAAGCCGCTTGAAAAAGAAGATATTAAAAAGCTGATTGTGCGTGCCGTACAGGACGAAAAAAAAGGCATGGGCAGCTTCCATGCACAGATTGACGAAGATGCGCTGGAATTTCTTGCAGACGTAGCAAACGGCGATGCAAGAAGTGCGTTAAATGCAGTAGAACTGGGAATTCTTACAACGGCAAAATCAGAAGACGGAAAAGTGCATATCACACTGGATACGGCACAGGAATGTATCCAGAAGCGTGTGATCCGCTATGATAAAACAGGCGATAACCACTATGATACGATTTCAGCATTTATTAAGAGTATGCGCGGCTCAGACCCGGATGCCACCGCCTATTATCTGGCAAGAATGTTATATGCCGGGGAGGATGTGCGGTTTATTGCAAGGCGGATTTTAATCTGTGCGAGTGAAGATGTGGGCAATGCAGACCCGCAGGCATTGGTAGTTGCTTCGGCGGCGGCACAGGCGGTTGAGCGGCTCGGTATGCCGGAAGCACGGATTACGCTTTCACAGGCGGCGTTGTATGTGGCATGCGCACCGAAAAGCAATGCGGCTTATATGGCAGTCGATAAGGCAATGGAAGTGGTAAAAACACAAAAGACCGCTCCAATTCCGGCACATTTGCAGGATGCCCACTATAAGAGTGCGGCAAAGCTAGGTCACGGTGCAGGGTATCTGTATGCACATGATTATAAGAACCACTATGTCAGACAGCAGTATCTGCCGGATGCATTAAAAGACAGTCGTTTTTATGAAATGACAGAAATCGGTTACGAGAAAAAGATGAAAGAGCATTTAGATAAAATCAAAGCGGAGGCTGATTCCGAATGAAGGAGTATATCAATCGATTAGCAAGAGGAAAATTTACATATCAAAGACCGGAATTAGAAGTGCAGGATTATACGCTGACCGGCAGTGTCACGGCAGGCGGACAGGGAATGTTTACGTTCCGGTTTACGGCATCACAGCCGGCTTACGGCATTGTATTATCCAGTCATGCACGTGTCCGCATTGAAAAACCCCAGTTTGGCACGACACCGGCAGAGATAGTTTATACGGTAGATGCCGCGGATTTAAAAGAAGGTACGGTGATTCAGGGACAGTTTTATATTGTCAGCAGTGCGGGTGAAAAAAGCGTATCTTATGAATACACGGTTGAAGCGCAGAAGGTCATGACCAGCATGGGAGCAGCAGGCAGTATGTTTCATTTTGCCAATCTTGTACAGACTTCACCGGAGGAGGCAGCAGGCTTTTTTTTATCGCCGGATTTTAAACGGATATTTTTAAAAAACGATCCGGTACAGACCAATATTTATGATGTGGTAAAAGGCGCTAAAAACGGCAGTGAAGCCAACGTTTATGCAGCAATGGAAGAATTTTTAATTGCCGTGCGGAAAAAATCACCGGTTGGCATAGATGTTTTTCCGCAGACAAAGACATTTGCGGATTTTACGGAAAGCGTGAAAGAGCGTATAACGATTACCAGGAGCGGCTGGGGGTATACGGAGCTTACGGTTGAAACGGATGTACCGTTTATCTGTCCGAAGATAACACGCATTACGTCTGAGAATTTTACGGGCAATAAGTATGAACTGGAATATGTCATTGATGCGGACAAGCTGCACGCGGGCAGGAACTGGGGCAGAATGACAATCTGTTCTTTTACGCAGAAATATACGGTTGAAATTGAAGTAGACTGCGCCGGACAGGAAAATACGCACCGTGAGAAAAAGCAGGCGGTGCTTGCACTGGTTCAGGAATATTTAAGTTTCAGAATGAAGCGGGAAGACAAGAGGGCATGGCAGGACAAATCTTTACAGATTATAGAACGCATGCGCGGTATCTGCGATGACGATATTTTTTTCAAGCTGGCACAGGCACAGATTCTGCTGGTGCAGAACCGCAGTGATGAAGCCGGCTGGCTGATTGACAATGTCAGGGATTTTCTTGAAGAAAATAAGGACAGCCATGTGGAATTGTACTGTTATTACCTGTATGTCAGTGCAATGTATTATAAAGATAAATCCTATACCTTTGCGGCAGTTAAGGTAATCCGGGATTATTATGAAAACGGCTATGATACGTGGCGCGTTCTGTGGGTTTTATTTTATCTGGATGCTGCGGAAGATGCAAATAAGAGCATTAAGCTTTTACGGATTAAGGATGCATACCACAATGGCTGTGTAAGTCCTGTGATGTATTATGAAGCGTTACAGATTTTAAATGCACAGCCGGAGCTTTTGCGTGTGTTAAACGATTTTGAACTGCACATTTTACAGTTCGGTTGTAAGTACGGCATAATTTCCACGAAACTGACTTTGTATGTGTGTGAAATGATTGCAAACGGTAAAGTGGCAGATATGCAGTATTTAAGACTGCTTAAAGCATTAAACGACTTTTTTGACAAGGATGAAATCTTAACCGTACTTGTTACACATATGATCCGCAATGAGCTGGTTGGACCGGAATACGCAGGACTGTACGAGAAGGGAATTCTGCGTGGACTCCGCATTACGCGTCTGTATGAATTTTATATAGAAAGTTTAGATAAAAAAGAATTAAAACGCCTGCCGCAGATTGTACTGCGTTACTTTACATATGAGAGCAGTTTAAGTACAAAAAGCAAAGCATATCTGTATGCGGACATTTTAAAAAATCACAGCAGCTCCAGAGAAATCATGAACACGTATGCACCGCAGATAGAGCGGTTTGCCTATGGGCAGATGAAAAAGGGATATATTGATCCTTATCTGGAAGTGATTTATGGATGGCTGTTTCAGAATGTCGGTGTCAATGAAGAAACGGCACCATTCTTGTCAAGATACTTATTTACATACCGTATTACCGTATTCAATGACAAGATTGAGTCGGTGCTGGTAAAGCACAAGGAACTGCGCAAGGGACAGCGCTGTACGCTGGTGGGACGGACTGCCTATGTGCAGATGTATACAAGGGACTGCATTCTGATGTTTGAAGATGCAGGCAAACAGGTGCATAAAGGCAGTATCCAGTATGAAATCGAGAGGGTTTATGATAATCCGGCATATTTAAAAGCGCTGGATGATTATTGCAGCAAAGACATTTATCTGCTGCTGAACTGGTTTGAACAAAGCTTAGAACAGCGTAAAAACGATGAAGAAGCCTGCGCAGTCTGTCTTGCATTGATGGCAGACGGCAATGTCAACCAGCTTACAAGAAACCGGTTAAACAGCTGGCAGATACAGTATTATCATGAATATTATCATGGCGAAGATTTTGGAGAACGCTATGAAAAAATTTTAAAAGAAGAATTGCAGATACACGATGCAGCGCTGCTGATTGAAACGTGTATTGCAGAAGGCATGTATGAGGATGCTTTTGATTTGGTATGTGAATACGGTTTTGAAGAAGCCGCACCGGCAAAGCTTTTACGTATGGCAAGAAATATGATTCTGTTAAGACCGCAGGAATACAATGAAAAATTGCTGGCGTGCTGTATTCATGTGTTTGATGAGGGCAAGTATGACGAAAATGTACTGGCATATTTAGAACAGTTTTATCAGGCAAAGTCCGATAAAATGATGAAAGTATGGCGTGCCTGTGCGGGATTTAGGGTGCCGTGCCAGGCACTGGCAGAGCGGATACTGGTGGAACGGCTATTTACAGGAAATTTATCTGGCAGAATTCCGGAAGTTTTTACGTATTACCGTCAGCAGCTGCCGGATGCGGCGGTTGAAATGGCTTATCTGGCAGAAAATGCGTACCGTTATTTTGTGAAACACGAAACGGCAGACGAACAGGTCTTTACCTGTATCGGCGGATATCTGCTGGAAAATAAAAAAATGCCGCCGGTGTGTGGTATGGCATATTTAAAATACCATACGCAGTTTGGACAGGAACAGCTTGGCGGTACACATATGCTGTTACTGCAAAAGCTGATGGATATGCTGTGTGCGGAAAATATTTTCTTTTCATTTTATGAGCAGTATAAGGGGATACTTTCCCTTCCGTATAATGCGGCAGACAAAACAACTGTAGAGTATTATGCACCGGAAAACAGCAAAGTACAGATATTCTACCGTCATGATGATAAGGAAGAATATCAAAGTGAAGTGTTATCCTGTGTGGCAGGCGGTGTTTATGCAAAGAGCTTTTCTTTGTTTTACGGGGAAAGCATACAGTACTATTTTCTGGAAGATGACGGAAAGAAAAAGAAAAAAACACAGGATGCCAGCCTGCTTTGTAACAATGTGACACCAAAAGAGCCGCAGGGACGTTTTGATTATTTAAATGATATGCTTGTCAGCATGGAAATGCATGATATGGCAACCATGAAAAAACTCATGCAGGGGTACTGCGTGCAGGATTACGTTGTGGAACAGATGTTTCAGCCTTTTTAAGAATGAAGGAGCTGCGCAGGCGGCAGAAGGAGATTGAATTGATAGTTGGAATAGATATCGGGCAGGAAAGTTCCCAAATCTGCTATTATGATGAACAGCAAAGACAGCCGGTATCGGTAAGCGTTGTAAATTCCGTGGACAACCGGCAGAAGTATCAGTTTGGATTTATGCTATCCGGTGCCAATCAGGATAATTTAAAAGAACTTCTTTGTACGCTGCTTGCGCTGCTTCCAAAAAACGGGCGAAAGGCAGGAGAACGGGATTCTATCTGTGTCACCGTCAGTGATTTTTCAAAGCCGGTGTTAGAAAAACTCTCGGCGGCAGTACAGCTTACAGGGTATGCAAAGGAAAACTGGAGTTTTATCAGCCATGAGGAAGCTTATGCGTATTACGCCTTTTCACAAAAAAAAGAGCTGTATGTCAACGGCGCGGTTTTACTCGATTACAGGGAAGACGGACTGCATACGCATTATATGACGATTGTAAAAAAAAGCGGTCAGGAAATGATACCGGAGGAAAGCCACGTTTACAGCTCCGAAATGATTTGTTCCGTGCCGCAAAGACGGAAAACACTGGCGCAGGCTGAAAAAGAACTGATACACTGTGTGCAGGATGCATTAAAGGATAAAATCGTATCTGCGGTATATCTGACGGGCGCCGGTTTTGAAGCAGAAAATCTGCCCAAGGAACTGACCCATGTGCTGTGCGCGCGCAGAAAAGCATTTGCGGGACAGAATCTGTTTGTAAAAGGTGCTGCATATGCTGCATTAAAGGAAGACACTTCTGCCGGTCATAGCAGCGGCAGACTGCTGGCGTGCAGAAACCGCATTACCACGGGGCTTGAATTAAATATCAAAGAACGCGGCGAGGAAAAGCGGTTCCGCATGGTCAGACCGGGAACGAACTGGTACGAAGCCGGACGCAGTGTGGAACTGATACTGGAAGATATGAGAACGATTCCTGTTATTTTGCACAGATGTGACACCGGACATGAATGGACACAGGAAATTGACATCAGTGCGATACCGTTCCGCCAGGGCAGGATGACAAGAGTGGCTTTTGAAGTCCGTTTTGACAGTGACAGCCATTGCGTGGTACGGATAGAAGATATGGGCTTTGGCGGATTTGTCAAAAGTTCCGGGGTTGTAGTGGAAGAAGAAATAAATTTGGAAACAGACAAAATTGCACAGAAAGAGGAATGAATATGAGCGGAATCATTTTATGCCGGACCGGGCGGGCATTAAAGCCGCTGGTTTTGGAAGAACCGGGGGTACAAATCTATTCACTGGAAGAATTGTGCTATTATATATACAACAATATCTATATTCTGACAAATGCATTTTTAGATGAAAAACTTATTGCGTTTATCCGGACAGAGATTAAGGAACCGTTGCTGGCAGACAAGCTTGAGCAGTTGAAGTGTGAAAATGCAGGGCTGGCGGAAGCGGTTGTGACCATTTTAAAGTATGTGGATTATTATGATACGGCAGAAATTGAACAGGTAAAGGACCTGCTTGCGATGCTGGATACACAGAATGTCTATGAACGGATGAAAATGCGTGCAGACCGGTTCCTTGAAAAAGGCTGCTATTATAGTGCAATCAGCAATTATGATAAAATTGTAAATGGAGAGCGCGACATCAATCTTTCAGGGCTGTTTTACGCAAAGGTCTATCACAATCTGGGAACTGCCTATGCCAGAATGTTCTTCTTTGAAAAAGCGGCAAAGTATTTTGAAGAAGCGTATAAAATCGGTCAGCATGAAAAGTCCCGGAAATGTTATCTTGCGGCATGCCGTATGGCAGAGGGTGAGGAACAGATACAGGATATGCAGGCACCGGAAGAAGAACAGGTGCTGCAAAGAGAACTGGAACTGCTTACAGACAATGCACGTTACAGCGATGAATACCGTGCGATGCAGAAAATGGAACACTTAAAATCCGACGGTGAAGTAGCACAGTATTATAAGGCGATTGATGACTGCATGGACAGATGGAAAGCGCAGTATAGAAGGTATACGTCATAGACGGATGAAATGAGGAAATATGGGATTATTAAATTATATCAAGGGAACAATTAAAGAAAATTACGATTTGGAAGATATCGAGGACATTGAAGACATTGATGATTTTGTCTATGACGATGAGCAGAATACAGGGGAAGAACAAAATGCGGATAATTCGCGGACAGAAGATTTAACGGGACTTGTCAGCGAATTTGAAAAAAATTATCAGAAGCATGAAAAAAAAGCAAAAGCACCGCAGAAAAAGAATAAAAAGGTCAGTTCCGAAGAAAAAATTCAGGAACAGCGCAGAAAAGCAAAAGAAGAAGAAAAAAAGTATGATGAGCTGTTAAACAGTGTGCAGGCAAAGTCCCTGATTCATGTAGTAGATAAGATGAATCAGGCAGGGACACAGGAAAATTATTCGGGGAAGCTGGCAAAAGAAGAAAAAGAAGAAACGGAATATTTAAAACAGCTTGAAAAAAAAGAAGAAAAAAAGCGGATTCAGGAAGTTTTAAATTATTCGGAAGAAGATAAAGAATTCGATGCCAGTGCCGTACATATCCCGGATGTATCCAGAACACCGCGCCGTCTGGACAATATTAATACGGATTACTACGATAAGGAAGAAACAAAAGCTTATATCCGCAGCCAGTGTGAAATCATGGAAGAAGCCACCGGACACATTGAACTGGCGATGGAAGAATACAATGTCGTTACGGAACATTTTTCGGATATCCAGCTGATTGATACGGCACCGGACAATATCCGCAGAAGGATTACGGAAACGGCAGACCGTGTAGATAATCTGACGGTAGACCGGCGGATTTTTAAATCCGGCGAGCATAAGCTTTCCACCCATACGTATCACCGCATGGAACAGTTTGAAGATGAACTGCCGCGTGGTATGAAGTATCTGGAAAAACAGGAATCGTATTATGAAACCGTCAAACGGGATATGAGGATTCTTGAAGGGGAACGCATGAGTCTGCGCATGGAGGCTGCGGCACTCACAACGCGCCAGCTGCGTATCAGAAGCCTTGCCCTTGCCGCGATTGTCGGGCTGGCATTCGTATTTATGGTATTTTTCATTGCGCTTTCCGTAACGGAAGATACACAAAATACCATGCTTTATATTGTCGTTGCCTTTCTGGGAGCGGTGCTTGCCCTTGGCATGTTTGCCCTGCTAAAATATACGGAACGGCAGGTTCTGGTGACGGAAATCAAACTCAATAAAGCTACGACATTACTGAATAAAACAAAGATTAAGTATATCAACGCAGCCAATACGCTTGATTATGAATATCATAAATATCATGTCAGAAGTTCGTATGAACTGTCAAAGAAATATGAAGTTTATATGGACATGAAAAATGAGCAGCGCAAGATTGTACAGATGACGACCAAATTAAGTGAAGCAGAAGAAGATTTACTGGATTTACTTAAAAAACTCGGACTCTATGATGCCAAATTGTGGCTGTCACAGGTACGTGCCCTTGTATACAGCAAGGATATGGTGGAAGTGCGGCACGATTTGAATACACAGCGCCAGAAACTGCGCAAACAGATAGAATATAACGAAAACAGGATTGAGGAAGCAAAGAAGAATATTAAAGAGGCAGCGGTCCGTAATCCCGACTGTATGGACGAAGCAATCCATATTATTGAGCAGTTTGAGAGTAAAAACGTAAGAAATCAGTAAAAACTGCTTGCCAATTTGTAGTCATATGATAAAATAAAAGTTAGGTTTTGCAATTGGAGGAAAAGAAAATGATGAAAGAAAGACTGCATGAAATCAGAGAAAAGGCATTAGCCCAGATTAATTCCACTGATTCACTTGAAAAATTAAATGAGGTAAGAGTTTCTTTCCTGGGTAAAAAGGGAGAACTTACAGAAGTCTTAAAGGGCATGAAAGACGTTGCACCTCAGGACAGACCGGCAGTTGGACAAATCGTAAATGAAACCAGGCAGGCAATTGAGGAAGTACTGGAAAACGCGAAAAAGGAACTTTCCGCAAAAATGCGTGAAGTCCAGTTAAAGAGCGAAGTGATTGACGTAACACTTCCGGCAAAGAAAAACAATGTCGGACACAGACATCCAAACACTGTTGCACTCGATGAAGTAAAGAGAATATTTGTCGGCATGGGTTATGAAGTCGTAGAAGGACCGGAAGTAGAATATGATTATTACAATTTTGAAGCGTTAAATATTCCTGCAAATCATCCAGCAAAAGATGAACAGGATACATTTTATATTAATGATAAAGTTGTACTAAGAACCCAGACTTCACCGGTTCAGGTCCGTGAAATGGAAAAAGGCAAGCTGCCGATCCGTATGATTGCGCCGGGCAGGGTATTCCGTGCAGATGAAGTCGATGCAACCCATTCTCCATGCTTCCATCAGATTGAAGGCATGGTTATTGATGAGGGTATTACATTTGCAGATTTAAAAGGAACACTGGCTGAATTCGCAAGAGAGTTATTCGGACCGGAAACAAAAGTAAAATTCCGTCCTCATCATTTTCCATTTACAGAGCCAAGTGCAGAAATGGACGTGACATGTTTTAAGTGCGGCGGTAAGGGCTGCCGTATGTGTAAGGGCGAAGGCTGGATTGAAATTCTTGGCTGTGGTATGATTCACCCGCATGTATTTGAAATGAGCGGTATTGACCAGAACAAATATACAGGATTTGCATTCGGAATCGGTTTGGAAAGAATTGCGTTGCTGAAGTATGAAATTGATGACATGAGACTTCTCTATGAAAATGACGTAAGATTCTTAAAACAGTTCTAAAAAGAACGACGGCTGTAAGACAGCAAAGAAATTGGATACGAGGAAAGGATATTGAATCATGAATACATCATTAAATTGGATTAAGGCAATGGTTCCGGGACTGGAAGTAACAGACCAGGAATTCAGGGACGCAATGACACTTTCGGGAACAAAGGTGGAAAATTTTACCGCTTTTGACAAAAATCTTGATAAAATCGTTGTCGGACAGATTGAATCGGTCGAAAAGCACCCGGATGCAGATAAGCTGGTAATCTGCCAGGTGAATGTCGGCAGTGAAACTGTTCAGATTGTAACAGGCGCACCGAATATTCCGGTGGGTTCATCAGGACAGAAAGTACCGGTTGTATTAGATGGCGGACGTGTGGCAGGTGGTCATGACGGCGGCGCACTTCCGGAAGACGGCATTAAGATTAAAAAGGGTAAGTTAAGAGGTGTAGAAAGCTTCGGTATGATGTGTGCCATTGAAGAACTCGGTTCTTCCCGTGAATTTTATCCGGATGCACCGGAAAACGGCATTTACATTTTAGGTGATGATGCACAGGTTGGAGAAGATGCCGTTCACTATCTCGGTTTGGATGATACCGTATTTGAATATGAAATTACAAACAACCGTGTAGACTGCTACAGTATTATCGGTATTGCAAGGGAAGCAGCGGCAACCTTCAGAAAGCCGTTTACACCGCCGGTTGTAACAGAAACAGGCAACGCAGAAGACATTAACGATTATGTAAAGGTTGATGTGGAAGCCACAGACCTCTGCAGCCGTTACACCGCAAGACTTGTAAAGAATATCAAGCTTGCTCCGTCACCGAAGTGGATGCAGCGCAGACTGGCATCAGCAGGTATCCGTCCGATTAACAACATCGTGGATATTACAAACTACGTTATGGAAGAATACGGTCAGCCAATGCACGCTTATGATTATGACACCCTTGCAGGCGGTAAGATTGTTGTAAGACGTGCCAAAGACGGTGAGAAGTTCATGACATTGGATGGACAGGAAAGAACACTTGATTCTGATATGCTGATGATCTGTGACGGTGAAAAGGCTGTCGGTCTTGCAGGTATCATGGGCGGTGAAAATTCCAAGATTACGGATGACGTAAAGACCATGTTATTTGAAGTTGCAACCTTTGACGGCACAAATATCAGAAAGGCAACAAAGCGCCTGGGTCTTCGTACAGATGCTTCCGGTAAGTTTGAAAAGGGCTTAGATCCTGAAAATGCACTGGCGGCAATGAACAGAGCATGCCAGTTAATCGAAGAACTTGGAGCCGGTGAAATTGTCGGCGGCGTGGTTGACGTATATCCGAATAAGAAGGAAAGAGTCAGAGTGCCGTTTGAACCGGAAAGAATCAATGCACTACTGGGTACAAATGTTTCCGTGGAAGAAATGCTTGGATACTTTAAGATGCTTGAATTAGACTATGATGAAGCAAAGCAGGAACTGATTATTCCGACGTTCCGTCAGGATTTATTAAGAACAGCGGATATTGCGGAAGAAGTTGCAAGATTTTTCGGATATGCCAATATTCCTACAACACTGCCACACGGAGCTTCTACAATGGGTAAGATTTCCTTCAAGCAGAGAGTGGAAGATGTAGCCGGAGAAATCGCACAGTTCTGCGGATTCTCACAGGCAATGACTTATTCATTTGAAAGTCCGAAGGTATTTGATAAGTTAAAGCTGGCAGCAGATGCAGAGGAAAGAAAGACAGTTGTCATTTCCAATCCGTTGGGAGAAGATTTCTCCATTATGAGAACACTGCCGTTAAACGGAATGCTGAATTCGCTTGCAATCAACTACAACCGTAGAAATAAAGATGTAAAGCTTTATGAACTGGCAAAGGTTTATGTTCCGGTAGAAGGAGAAGACCTTCCGGATGAGAGAGTACAGTTCACACTGGGCTTCTACGGCGACGGCGATTTCTTTACAATGAAGGGTGTTGTTGAAGAATTCTTAGAAAAAATCGGTATGAGTGCAAGACCAGAATATGATCCGGAAGCCGGAAAGACATTTTTACATCCGGGACGTCAGGCAGAGATTCTTTACAAAGATACTGTAATCGGTTATCTCGGTGAAGTACACCCGGATGTTGCAGACACCTATGGACTGGGCGAGAGAACATATATTGCCGTACTTGATTTACCGGAAATTTTACCGTTTGCTTCATTTGACAGAAAGTACGAAGGCATTGCAAAATTCCCTGCTGTTACAAGAGATATCAGTATGGTAATGCCAAAGACGGTACTTGTCGGTGAAGTAGAAAAGATTATTGAAAAGAGAGGCGGAAAGCTTCTTGAAAAATATAACCTGTTTGATATTTATGAAGGTGCACAGATTAAGGAAGGTTTCAAGTCCGTAGCTTATACCATTTCTTTCCGTGCAAAGGACAGAACATTAGAAGATAAAGATATCCAGCCGATTATGGAAAAGATTCTGGGAGACCTTTCCGGCATGGGCATCGAACTTCGTTCTTAATTATAAATAAAAAACAGCCCGTTCTGCGGCAGAAAAGCTAACTGCCGCGAAGCGGAAAAAGATAGGAATGGAGCAGCATATGGAATCAATGAATTTACATGATTTTTATTATGATCTGCCACAGGAGCTGATTGCACAGGATCCGCTGTCAGACCGTTCCAGTTCAAGACTGATGGTACTGGATAAAAAGACAGGGGAAATACAGCACAAAATATTTAAAGATGTGATTGATTACTTAAATCCGGGAGATTGTCTGGTCATTAACGATACCAAGGTGATTCCGGCTAGACTGATAGGCGAAAAAGTCGGAACGGGCGCGGCAATCGAAGTGCTTTTGCTTACCCGCAAGCAGGATTTAAAAGACACATGGGAAGTGCTTGTAAAGCCGGGTAAAAAGGCAAAAATCGGTACACAGATCAGCTTTGGCGGTGGAAAATTAATCGGAGAGATTGTGGATATTGTAGAAGAAGGCAATCGTATGATACAATTCACTTATGACGGTATTTTTGAAGAAATACTCGATGAACTGGGTCAGATGCCGCTTCCACCGTATATCACACACCGTCTGGAGGATAAGAACCGTTACCAGACCGTTTATGCAAAGCATGAAGGTTCTGCAGCGGCACCGACAGCGGGTCTCCATTTTACAAAAGAACTGCTGGAAAGGATACAGGAGAAGGGTATTGAAATTGCCCGTGTCACGTTGCATGTCGGACTTGGAACGTTCCGTCCGGTAAAGACAGAAAACATTCTGGAGCATCATATGCATTCAGAATTTTATACGGTGACACAGGAAGCAGCAGACAAGATTAATACGGCGCGCAAAAACGGCGGAAAGATTATTGCAGTCGGTACGACAAGTACACGTACACTGGAATCTGTCGGGACAGAAGATGGTACAGTAAAAGCCGGCAGCGGCTGGACCCAGATATTTATTTATCCGGGATATCAGTTTAAGGTTATTGACAGCCTGATTACCAATTTCCATCTGCCGGAATCCACGCTGGTGATGCTGGTTTCAGCACTGGCAGGCAGGGAACACGTTCTTGCGGCTTATGAAGAAGCAGTAAACGAAAAATACAGATTTTTCAGCTTTGGAGACGCTATGTTAATAAAGTAACTTAAAAGTTTACTTTTTAAGGATCATAACAGGGGGAGTACTTATGGGTAATGAAAGAAGAAGAACCAAAAGAATAGATGTAGAAGCGAATTTATCAATTCGTCCGATTACAGATAAGGATACTAAGGGAGAATTTATTGCTGTTCATGCAACGAATGTATCAAGCGGCGGAATTGCATTTAAAACAAAAGACGTTCTGCCATTACATTCTTTTTATGACATGTTGCTTGAAATGAGCGGATGTGATAAAATTGAAACCGTTATTGAAGTTGTGCGGATTGCATCACAGGACGAAGACGGCACGGAGTACGGCTGCCGTTTTGTAGGACTTGGCAAAGAAGCCCAGTTCCGTATTGATGTATTCCGTATGGTAAAAGAAAATACAAACTAAAAAAGACTGAGTAGCACAGATGATTGCGGCTGCAATTGCCGAAAGGCAGCAGGTGAGGAAAGTCCGGGCTTCACAGGGCAGGATGCCGGATAACGTCCGGTGGAGGTGACTCCAAGGCTAGTGCAACAGAAATAAACCGCCAGCATATGCTGGTAAGGGTGGAAAGGCAGTGTAAGGGACTACCGCGCGGCTGGTAACAGAAGCGGCAGATGTAAACCCCATCCGAAGCAAGACCGAATAAAAGCGATACGGCGGCCCGTCGTGCTTTAGGTAGGTTGCTTGAGCCTGCTGGTAACAGCAGGACTAGATAGATAATCATCTGATACATAACCCGGCTTATAGTGCTGCTCAGTTGTTTGTAAAAATATTTGTAAAAAGAACAGGTAAAAAATGCAGATAGAAATATCGGCAGGCACAAGTGCCGCAGAAAATGTAGGAGTATGTTTTCTGCGGTGCTTTTATTATAAGAGCAAAGCTTTTAAATATTTTGGATAAAATATACAGGATTGTCCATAATACAGGATAAAAGGAAACTGTAAGACTGCTGAACTTACAGCGTAACTGTTGCAGTCCGCAGGACGGACTGTGGCAGACGGAGGCAGAACAAAGAAAAACAGGTGTTATTTTTTTACACGGAAATCTGCTTCCGGGCGAAAGCAGATTTTCTGAATAGCAGATGAAAAACCGTTTATGCGGAATCGTTGCCGCTGCTTCATGATAAAATCGCTCAGAAAGAGGTCAGTATGGATTATTTAGAGATTGAAAAGGTTATTGGACGTGAAATTATGGATTCAAGAGGCAATCCGACAGTAGAAGCGGAAGTTTATCTCGCAGACGGAACGGTTGCAAGAGGAACAGCGCCAAGCGGTGCTTCGACAGGTGAATTTGAAGCACTGGAGCTGCGTGACGGCGATAAGAGCAGATATTTGGGGAAAGGTGTACAAAAAGCCGTAGAAAATATCAATACAATTATCAACGAAGCGATAAGAGGACTGGACGCTTCTGATATTTATGTCATTGATAAGGCAATGATTGAGGCAGACGGAACAAAGGACAAGTCCAAGCTGGGGGCAAATGCGATTCTTGCCGTATCTATTGCATGCTGCAGAGCGGCTGCGACAGCATTGGATATTCCACTGTATCGGTTCTTAGGCGGTGTCAGCGGAAACAGACTTCCGGTGCCGATGATGAATATTGTAAACGGCGGCTGCCATGCTTTATCATCAGGACTGGATGTACAGGAATTTATGGTAATGCCGGTCGGCGCGCCGTCTTTTAAAGAAGGACTGCGCTGGTGCTCGGAAGTATTTCATGCGCTGGCATCTATTTTAAAGGAAAGAGGACTGGCAACTTCTGTTGGTGATGAAGGAGGCTTTGCACCGGCACTTGCTTCCGATGAAGAAGCTATCGAAACGATTCTTGAAGCCGTAAAAAAAGCAGGCTATGAACCGGGTAAAGATTTCATGATTGCCATGGATGCGGCTTCTTCCGAATGGAAGACCAAAGAAAAGGGAAAATACAAGCTTCCGAAGGCAGGAACGGTTTATACCTCAGAGGAATTAATTGAACACTGGAAGAAGCTGGTTGAAAAATTCCCGATTATATCTATCGAAGATGCGTTAGACGAAGAAGACTGGGAAGGCTGGAAGAAACTGACGGCAGAACTTGGTGACAAGGTACAGCTTGTAGGGGATGACTTATTTGTAACGAATACCAAACGTCTGTCAAAGGGTATTTCACTGGGCTGCGGCAATTCAATCCTGATCAAGTTAAATCAGATTGGCTCTGTATCTGAAACTCTGGAAGCCATTAAAATGGCACACGAAGCCGGTTACACAGCGATTGCATCCCATCGTTCCGGTGAGACAGAGGATACCACGATTGCCGATCTGGCAGTGGCATTAAATACCTGCCAGATTAAGACCGGTGCGCCGTCACGTTCAGAGCGCGTTGCAAAGTACAACCAGCTTTTACGCATTGAAGAACAGCTTGGCAGTGCGGCAGTTTATCCGGGAATGGGTGCTTTTAAAGTAAAAAGATAAGCTTTTATAAAAGATATTTGCTTATGCAAAAATGCAGCGCAAAATTTACGTTGAGATTCTATGGCAATTCCGTTATGATGAAAGAAAAGCAAAGAAGGTATTATAATGAAAAATCATCAGACGGAATTAACAGAAAATGAAGAACTGTGCGATTTGTACCGTAAGAAGGCGGAAGAACTGGTTTCGCAGATGACAATTGAGGAACTGGCAGACCAGACGTTAAACAGTGCGCCACCGATTGAACGGCTGAATATTAAAGGATATGACTGGTGGAATGAAGGACTGCACGGCGTGGCAAGAGCCGGTACGGCAACGGTTTTTCCGCAGGCAATCGGGCTTGCGGCAGCATTTGATGAAGATTTAATGGAGCAGGTTGCCGATGCCGTGTCTACGGAAGGACGTGCCAAATTTAATATGCAGCAAAAATACGGAGATGTCGGGCGCTACAAGGGATTGACCTTCTGGGCGCCCAATATCAATATTTTCCGGGACCCAAGGTGGGGACGCGGTCATGAAACTTACGGCGAAGACCCGTATCTGACAGCGCGGCTTGGAATCCGCTACATAAAGGGCTTACAGGGACATGATGCACATTACTTAAAGTCGGCGGCGTGTGTCAAACATTTTGCGGTACATTCCGGTCCGGAGGGACTGCGCCACAGCTTCAATGCCGAGGTTACAAAAAAAGATTTGTATGAAACGTATCTTTCAGCATTTCATGCCTGTATTAAAGAGGCAAAGCCCGAAGCAGTCATGGGCGCGTATAACCGCGTAAACGGCGAGCCGTGCTGTGGCAGTAAGACCCTGCTTACAGACATTTTGCGGAATGAGTGGCATTTTAAAGGACATGTTGTGTCGGACTGTTTCGCACTGCGCGATTTTTACCAGCATCACATGGTAACAAAAGATGCCGTGGAATCGGCGGCTCTGGCGATGAATAACGGCTGTGATTTAAACTGCGGACATATGTATCTGCACCTTTCGGAAGCGGTTTCGCGCGGTATGGTTTCGGAGAGCAGACTGCGGGCGGCGGTGACGAATCTGTATACCACCCGGCTGAAGCTGGGCATGGAACAGGATAAGGAGCTGCCGGACAATCCTTACGACAAAATTCCGTATTCTGTTGTAGATTCCGTAGAAATGCGTGAATTCAACGAAAGTGTGTCAGAGAAAACATTTGTTCTATTAAAAAATAACGGGATTCTGCCGCTGAATCGGGAAAAACTCCGGACAATCGCAGTGATTGGACCGAATGCAGACAGCAGGAGAGCGCTTGTCGGTAATTATGAAGGGACGGCATCGCGTTACATTACAATTTCCGAGGGCATACAGGATTATGTTGGGGATTCGGTCCGGGTGCTGGTGTCCGAGGGCTGTGATTTGTATAAAGAAAACTGGAAGAAGAACCGCATTGCCGAGGTGCGTGAAATGGCAGAAATGAGCGATGTTGTCATTCTGTGTCTGGGACTGGACGCAGGTATTGAAGGTGAACAAGGCGATGCGGGCAATGATTTTGCAAGCGGCGATAAGCCGGACTTAAAGCTTCCGGGAGAGCAGAATCAGATTCTTGAAGCGGCATTAGACAGTGGAAAACCTGTCGTTGTCCTACTGTTATCGGGCAGCGCGCTGGCGGTCAACACGGCACAGGAGCGTGCCGCGGCGGTCATGCAGTGCTGGTATCCGGGTGCACAGGGCGGACGTGCGGCGGCAAGAATTTTATTCGGGGAAGTCAGTCCACAGGGACATCTGCCGGTTACATTTTATAAAAGTACGCAAGAACTGCCGGAATTTACGGATTATTCCATGAAAAACAGAACTTACCGCTATATGAAGCAGGAAGCATTGTATCCGTTTGGCTACGGACTTACTTATACTTCATTTTCGTATGATAATATGGAATGTGGCGCAGGCAGGCAGACGTTTCAGAAAATGAAAGCCGGAGAAAAAATACAGCTTCCGGTTTCGGTGCGTGTGTGCAATACCGGAAACTTTGACTGTGCCGAAACTGTTCAGGTCTATGTAAAGGCTTTGTGTGAAGACAGTCCGAATCCGCAGTTAAAGGGCTTTGGCAAAGTCTTTTTAAAGGCGGGGGAAGAAAAGCAGGTAACGGTCTGGTTATCAGAAGAGGCTTTTGGACTCTACGATGAAAATGGGCGGATTTATTTTACCGATGAGGGCTATACCGTTTATATTGGCGGAAGCCAGCCGGATACAAGAAGCCTGACATTGACAGGAACCATTCCGCTCAGGCAGAATTTATGGTCGGAAGTGGTAAATAATACTTGAATTTATAGGAAATAACGTATTTGCAGCATTGCATATGTCTGTTTTTTGCGTTTATTAAGAGTTTTATGTGTTAAATTTGTTCACACGGTGGAATTCGTGCTGCAGGCATTTCGAATTCTGTTTTTGCCGCAGGACTGGCTGGAAACAGTCTACGGTATTTCCGGTGTTAAAAATGTCTGCGGAATGGAGCTTAGGTATGAAAAATTTACAAAAGTTGCAAATGATATTTCAAAGAATCTTACTGCAACGGTAAAAAAAGGAAAAGATGCAGTATATACACTGGCAGACGGCAGTGCCAATGTCAACTCGGCAGCTGCACAGATGGCTCAGATTGTAGAAGAATCTGTGAAGTCAACGGTAACGGTGATGGATAAGGTCAATGCGGCAACAGAAGAAGTTCATAGAAACAATGAACTTGCCGGACAGCTGGAGCAGGGATTTGATAATGTGAAAGACGCTGTTAATAAGGGAAATGCAGCAGTTGAAGAGGCGAAAAGCACTATAATGTCTGTTGAAAATACAGTTGGCGCTGCGCACAAGACGACCGGTGCACTGCTGACCGAAATGAAACATATTACAGATATTCTCGGGGAAATTAATTCCATTGCATCACAGACCAATCTGTTATCACTCAATGCTTCAATTGAAGCAGCAAGAGCAGGCGAACACGGAAAAGGATTTGCCGTGGTTGTAGATGAAATCCGTGCCTTATCAGAAGAAAGTGCAAAATCAGCAGGTAATATCCAGGATATATTAAAATGGCTTACCGATATGACAAAGCAGGTAGATGAAGAAATTACAACCGGTACGAATGCAGCGGCAGAAAGCGTTACAACGATTAACGGTCTGCTCGGATATTTTGAAAATATCAATCATGCAACCAATGATGCGAGTAGTATTGTAAGTGAAGAATATGATATTATTGAAAATATCAAAGAAAGTTTTGAAATAAATAAATAAAAAGAATATAATTAAAATATAAAAAAACAGTTAAAGGGGTGTTGGTATTGAATAATCTGATTGAGTTTTTGAAGCAGGAAGGTGTTTCAGCACAGCTTGTAGAAGAAGTCCGGCATTATTCAGAAGAACATACTGTAGATGAAGCATTAAAAAAACGTATTCCTGTACCACATTTTCATTATTATGGCAATAAGGTATGGGAAGAGGCTCTTGCAGTGCTTCTGTGTGGCAGAAATCTTTTGCTGGCAGGAGAGAAGGCAACGGGAAAAAATGTGCTTGCACAGAATCTTGCAGCAGTTTTTGAACGTCCGGCATGGGATATTTCCTTCCATGTTAATATGGATGCGGCTGCGCTGATAGGTTCTGATACATTTCGCGATGGCAGGGTTACATTCAGACCCGGACCGGTGTATTGTTGTGCACAAAGCGGCGGCTTTGGGATTCTCGATGAAATCAATATGGCAAGGAATGAAGCACTTGCAGTCTTACATTCTGTACTTGATTTCAGACGTGTAATTGATGTTCCAGGATATGACAGGATAGAGGTTGCAGATGATACACGTTTTATTGCTACGATGAATTATAATTATGCAGGTACAAGGGAATTAAATGAGGCACTTGCCTCAAGATTTGTAGTTATACAGATGCCGCCACTGGCAAAGGAAGATCTTGAGAGACTGTTAAAGGATCAGTTCCCTTCACTGGTTACTAAGTATAACAAACAGTTTGCACTTTTATTTAATGAACTTCAGAAAAAATGTGAAAATGGTGAACTTACAGAGAAAGCTTTGGATCTGCGTGGATTAATTGATGCTATAAGTCTTATAAAAAAGGGTATTCCAATCAGGGATGCATTGGATCTTGGAATTACCAATAAGATATTTGACAGCTATGAAAAAGAGCTTATACGTGATGTCATAGCTTCAAGGTTTCCCTTAAAGCTGCATAATACGGAGGTGTTTGAATAATGCGTACCATTTCTTATACTGCTAAGGAAAGACGGGCTGCTAATCAGGTATGGAATGCGGCGGAACGCTATAATTTTGATCCATTGTTTCTGGCTGTTGAAACAGGGGATTTAGATTCAGATTTATATATGAATCTTATAATTGGACTGGCATATAAGTATTATGGTGAAAAGGCAATCAGCACTTTATTTGGTTATTGGAACGGAGATATCAGTCAGGCTATGCTGGATGATCTGACATGGCTTTATCTGGAACATGTACTGTATACAGAGGAAGCATTAAAACGTCCGTCTATGACTGATCTACGGGTTTATTATGGAAAGGCTTTTTTTGCAGGTGAATATAAGCTGTCGAGGCAGGAGTGGATGAGCAAAAACCGGCTTGTATATAATATGCAGTCAGCCAGATGGAGCAGTGTGTCAGGGAAAAAGAAGGTTCTGCTGACACCAAATGAACAAAAGCTGTATGCAGAACTGACACCACAGATAATGCCTGAAACAGACCGGTTGATAGATACTGTGCTGGCAATTTATCGCAAATTTAATCTTTTTGATGGCGTAAAACATGAAAAAAAAGCGTTACGACTGCATTTTACAGGGGCATTTGCCCGGATAATGACAAGAATAATGCCAGTCAGCTCTGTAAGAAATAATCATGTAATGGTTATGCGTTCTTCTGAGGCGGACAATATGACTGGTGGAGCAGCTTACAGTAAAAAGAAAGATAATATAACATATAAGAAAGAAAATGATGACTGCTCTTATATTGAGAATTGTTTTGGAAGATCTGTTATATCAGAGCAGACTCTTACTAAAATAGAAAAAGAACTGTGTACAGGCAGTCATACAGGATGCCATTTATGGTTTACTGATGGAAAATATATAACAAAGAAAAATATACCGAAGGAATTTCTTCATTTAAGAGAACAGTCACAGCTGCAGGTTGAAAGAAATCATTCATATTATAATAAAAATGTACGGCTTTATGATAGTCTTATTGCACATATGGTTGAACAAATCCGTAATAGCGAATATATAAGTCAGAAGACAGATGTAATATCAGGGCAGAGCGGAAGGCTTGATACAACTAAAGTATGGCGTGCAGAATATATAGAAGATAACAGGATTTTTCACACATATGAGGATGATAATCAACCGTCCTTTACAGTGGATCTGCTTCTTGATGCATCTGCTTCAAGGCTTCAGTATCAGGAAATGCTTGCTGCGCAGGGAGTAATTATTGCCAAAAGCCTCGTGGAATGTAATATACCGGTCAGGGTAACAAGATTTTGCAGTGTCAGAGGATATACAGTTTTTCATATATTGAAGTCTTTTAGGGATAAGAAATGCGACAATATTTTCAATTATTATGCTGCCGGTTGGAATCGTGATGGTCTTGCTTTTCGGGGAATTGGTAAAATCCTTGATATGAACCCGGGGGTGGCTGACAGGCACCTTGTGATTATTTTAACAGATGCTGCGCCTAATGACAGCCAGCGTATTCTGCCATCACAGGACAGCCCGTTTGGGCATGATTATAGCGACGATATTTCTGTTAATGATGCAGCCAATGAGGTACGTGCACTGCGTGATAAAGGAATACATGTATCAGCTGTTTTTATGGGAAATGATGCGGCGGCCAATAGCGCAGAAAAGATATATAGAAAAGAATTTACAAGAATACGTCGTATTGATGAGCTGGCAAAGGCGGCAGGAAGACTTATACAAAAAGAGATTCAGTCGTTGACAAGATAATTGCAAATGTGTATATGATTAGGAATGGAGATAATAGGGTGTGGGTATTTTATATTTTTAATATAATTGTGAAAAATGTATATATACATAAAATGACAACTAATATAAAATAAAAAAACAAAAGAAATGGAGAATGTAATGTACTGTAAAAATTGCGGAATGAAACTGGAGAATGGGGCTAAGTTCTGCGGCAGATGTGGAATGCCAGTCGATAATGAGATTTTTGAAACAGGAAGAAATGGAGACGCTGGTAGCAACTTCTGAAGAAAATTCAGCAACCATTCAGAGTATTTCGGAAACGATTGCTGCACAGAATAACTTTGTAAAAGACATTTTAGCGGAAATTGATGAAATCGCCGGAGTTTCAACAAAGTTGGAAGAACACTTTGACATGGAACAGGCGCAGTGTGAATAGATTATAAATCAAAGAAGCTGTTATCTGATATACGCAGATAACAGCTTCTAATTATTTGAATTTTAAATTTACAGTCCGATATAACGATAGTCGGAGCATTTAGCGGGTATATTTTTCTTCACAGTACTTACAACGGTATACCTGATTTTCTTCGTCTGTCAGAATGAAAATGTGCTTTAATTCCTGTTCGATAGAAGTAATACAGCGAGGATTTTTACACTTAATCACATTTGTAATCTTTTTTGGAAGTGAAAGACGTTTCTTTTCAACAATTTTACCGTCTTTAATAATATTGACTGTGATGTTGTGATCAATAAAACCAAGTACATCCAGGTCTACCAAATCGAGTCCGCCTTCGATTTTGATAATATCTTTTTTGCCCATTTTATTACTGCGGGCATTTTTAATAATAGCTACACAGCAGTCGAGCTTGTCCAGTCCGAGATTGTTATAAATCATCATGGCTTTACCGGCTTCGATGTGGTCCAATACAAAGCCTTCGTTTAATCCGCCTATATTTAACATAAAGTCCTCCGTTCTGCCGTATCCGCGGCATGATTTTTGATGTGTCAGAAATTTAAACTGTTTTGTCCAGTCCGAGCAGTGTCAGAATCAGCGCCATTCGTACATAGACACCGAACTGTACCTGCTTAAAGTAAGCCGCGCGCGGGTCGTCATCAATTTCTACGGAAATTTCATTGACACGCGGAAGCGGGTGCAGTACATACATATTGTCCTTTGCAGCAGCCATTTTTTCTTTGTTAAGAATATAAAAATCCTTCATTCTTAAATATTCGTCTTCGCTGAAAAAACGTTCCTTCTGGACACGTGTCATGTAGAGAATATCAAGCTGTGGTATAACGTCTTCTAAGCGTTCAACTTCTTCAAATTCCACATTGTTATGAATCAGGACATCTTCGCGGATATAATCCGGCACACGCAGTTCTTTCGGGGAAATAAGAATAAATTTCACATTCTTATAGCGAATCAGGGAGCGGATCAGGGAATGAACCGTACGCCCAAACTTCAGATCGCCGCACAGACCAATCGTAAAATTATCCAAAGAACCACGCAGTTCGCGAATCGTCATCAAATCCGTCAAAGTCTGGGTTGGATGCTGATGACCGCCATCCCCTGCGTTAATCACCGGAATCCCGGATTTCTCAGCGGCAACCATAGGAGCACCTTCCTTTGGATGGCGCATAGCGCAGATATCTGCATAACATGAAATAACCCGAATCGTATCAGAAACGCTTTCACCTTTAGAAGCAGAGCTGGAATCGGCAGAAGAAAAGCCGAGAACAGAACCACCAAGATTAATCATGGCTGCCTCAAAACTAAGGCGGGTTCTAGTACTCGGTTCATAAAATAAAGTGGCAAGTTTTTTACCGTCACAGCAATGGCTGAACTTTTCAGGATCCTTTGCAATGCGGCTTGCGAGGTTTAGTAAATCTTCAGTTTCATCTACGCTTAAATCAAGCGGACTAAGTAAATGTTTCATGATATTCCTCCTTGTAATCTACTGTTTCCTATTCTACTACGAAATCCTGCAATTCTCAATTGTTATTTGTAAAATAATATGGTAAAATGTGAAATAGCAGTGAGCTGTGCAAAACGAATTATAAAAAAAGTCTGTGGGAGCTTGCTCACAAAAGACTTTTTTTATAATTCGTTTTATAGGGCGAACGCCCGTCATGAGTAATCTGAAAGATTACGAATGGCACAGCGCCAACCTCAAGCAAACAAGCGGACGAATAGTCCGCAAAGTTTGCGGGGAGTGCCACAAAAAAGCCAAAGCATAGTGGAGCCAACCCCTCAAGCAAACGAGCGGACGAATAGTCCGCAAAGTTTGCGGGAACAGCCCTAATCAATCACACAGCTCACACCATCACACGTTCAACAGGGAGGAAATAAAAAATGTCTAAAATAATCCTTACAGGAGACAGACCGACAGGAAGACTTCATTTAGGACATTATGTAGGTTCATTAAAAAGACGAGTAGAATTACAAAACTCAGGAGAGTTTGATAAAATCTTTATCATGATAGCAGATGCACAGGCATTAACTGATAATGCGGACAATCCGGAAAAGGTTCGTCAGAATATTATCGAAGTTGCATTAGACTATTTATCCGTAGGCATCGACCCGGCAAAGACCAATATCTTTATCCAGTCACAGATTTCACAGCTTACAGAATTAACATTTTACTATATGAATCTGGTAACCGTATCCAGATTACAGAGAAATCCGACTGTAAAGTCAGAAATCCAGATGAGAAATTTTGAAGCCAGCATTCCGGTGGGCTTCTTTACCTATCCAATCAGCCAGGCGGCAGATATTACGGCATTTAAGGCAACAACCGTGCCGGTAGGCGAGGATCAGGAACCAATGCTTGAACAGGCAAGGGAAATCGTCAGAAAGTTCAACGCAGTATACGGCGAAACCTTAATTGAGCCGCAGATTCTTCTGCCGGACAACAAGGCATGTTTCCGGCTTCCGGGTACAGACGGCAAAGCCAAGATGAGTAAGTCCCTCGGCAACTGTATTTATCTTTCAGATACACCGGAAGATGTAAAGAAAAAAGTTATGAGTATGTATACAGACCCTGATCATATCCGTGTGGAAGATCCGGGTAAGATTGAAGGCAACTGCGTATTTACGTATCTGGATGCGTTCAGTACGGAAGAAGATTTCAAGGAATTCTTACCGGATTATAAGAATCTGGATGAACTCAAAGAGCATTACCAGCGCGGTGGCTTAGGCGATGTCAAGGTAAAGAAATTCTTAAACAACGTGCTTCAGAAGCAGTTAGAACCAATCCGTCAGAGAAGACATGAGTACGAAAAAGACATTCCGGAGGTATATCATATCTTACAGGAAGGTACAAAGGTGGCTTTCGCAGAAGCACAGCAGACTTTAAATGAGGTCAAAGCGGCAATGAAAATCAATTACTTTGATGATGCAGAACTGATTAAAGTCCAGTCCGAAAAGTACAGCCGTGCAGACTAAAAGTGCAGATAAAAGATTACAAAGATGTAAAATACTAAATGAATAAAAGCGGCAGTCTGAAATGAGCCATTCGGATATTTCAGACTGCCGCTTTCCTGCTCTGTCTGTCAGAATCAGAAACGAATTTATGAAAGTTTCTTTATTACTAAATTATTTGGTCTGGAAATCTTTAATTCCGGTCCGTTCATGACAATCAGTCCCTTGTCAAAATGAATGGTAAAAATTGTAATAGAATTTCCTTCATTATTCATGGATAAAATATGCTTATTATCCGGGAACATGCTGATATACTTTGGATAATCACCGCTTACAGGCAGAGAGGAGAGGGTATAGAGTTCCCCTGTTTCCTTGTTAACCTTGTAAATGGTTACAGTATTATCGCCTGCATTTGAGCAGATACAGTTGTTACCGTCATTTGAAAAAATCAGATTGGCGGCGGCGCTGTTGGATTTGTGGCTCTTGCGCAGGGTGAAAATGTTCTGTACAAATTCAAAACGGCCTTTTTCGCCCGAATTGTGGTAAGAATATACATTAATATAATTTTTTAATTCACATACAACATAGGCAAATCTGCCGTCCGGGCTGAAAGTCATCTGACGCGGTGCAGATTCTAACTGGGAACGGATAATGTCGTATAGCTTTAATTTACCGGTTGTATGGTTAAATTCATAAATTTTAATCTGGTCAATGCCCAAATCACACACACATAAAAGTTCTTCGTCCGGGGTAAAGACAGAACTGCTTACATGCGGACGGAAATTGCGTTCGGCAACACTGCCGATACCTTTATGAAAAACTTCATCGGCAATTTTACCGACAGAGCCGTCTTCATTGATATGTAATACGGTGATTTTTCCATCGTGGTAGCCGGAAACGATTAAAAATGTATCCTGTTTATTTAAAGTCAGATGGCACCCGCGCATACCATTAATGGTATGAACATTGATTAAAGTTAAATCACCGTCTGCTTCAATTTTGTAAGCGGCAACACCGCGGTCACAGATAGAATATAAAAATTTTCCGCTGTGGGATAATACCAGATAAGAAGGATTGTCGATCTGGACTTCCTTTCGCTCCGTAATTCTTCCCTTTTCTACATCCATATCGTAAATATGGATTCCTTTGCTGGATTCATGCGTATAGCTTCCGGCATATGCAACATATTTATCACTCATAACCTTCTCCAATTCTCCAGCCGGTAAGCATCAGCTTATGTCTGCCGGCTGGCAATACAAAATATACCTATATTTGATGTTGGAATCCCAAGTTTCCAACCCTGATATCTACGGATTGTTCCGTGCTGCGCACTCTCACAATCCTACCCAATATTCGCATATCGTGGGACTGTCATCCCACTTTTATGCTCATATTGGGGTGGGTTGCAAGGTATTTCACCCACCTATGAGCAAGCTCATGTGGGTGAAATACTTTGCAGCCCTGATATCATATATTTTAAGGCATAGAGAAAATGTTTTCAATGTTTATGTGCATTTATTTATGATTTTTTCGACATTTACTTCTACCAGAACGGCATCCGGACCGATACAGCGCACACAGGAAAACGGAATGACATATTCGATTTCCCGCCCGAAAAAGCAGAACAGTTTTCCGGGACCGGGAACAATCAGCGATTGAATGCAGCCTGTACATTCATTGAATTCAACGTCTGCCACACAGCCTAAAATTTTGCAGTCACAGGTATTGATAACCTGCTTGTTATGCAGTTCACAGATTCGCATAAAAACTCCGTTGGAAAGCTCTGTGTTATTATATGCAAAAATAAGTGAAAAATCCTTAAAACTATGAGAGGTATTTTTTCATGGATTTGAGTGCGTTTTTTTCAAGGCGGCTGACCTGTGCCTGTGAAATACCGATTTCTTCTGCGGTTTCCATCTGGGTTTTACACTCAAAAAAACGCATGTTGATAATGCGGCGTTCGCGCGTATCGAGGTGTTCCATCGCTTCATGCAGGGCGATATGCTGTACCCAGTTTTCTTCTTTGTTTTTTTTGTCGCTGACCTGATCCATAATATAAAGTGTGTCGCCACCTTCGGAGTAGACCGGTTCATATAAGGAAACGGGCGACTGGATAGCTTCCATGGCAAGAACGATATCTTCTTTGGATATGCCGATTTCATCGGCAATTTCTGTTACGGTCGGTTCTTTCTGATGTTGTCTGGTAAGGGCTTCTTTCGTGTAAATGGCTTTATATGCAGTGTCACGCAGAGAACGGCTGACACGGATTGGATTGCTGTCCCGCAGGTATCGTTTAATTTCCCCAATAATCATGGGAACGGCGTAGGTTGAGAATTGTACGCCCTGTGAAATATCAAAATTATCAATTGCTTTAATCATGCCGACACAGCCAATCTGGAATAAGTCGTCAATATTTTCACTGCTTTGTGAAAAACGCTGGACAATGCTTAAAACAAGGCGCAGATTTCCGTTAATAAAACGCTCGCGTGCCTGTGTATCCCCATTTTTGATTTTTTTTAACAGCAATTCTTTTTCCTCCGTTTTTAAGAGTGGGAGAGCAGCGGTATTTACACCGCAGATTTCAACTTTATAACCAGCCACGTTAGTCCTCCTTAAAAAATGTATTTCATCATTAAGGATTGCCTGCTGGCATTCATTTATACTGCTAAGAATATCCAATTTTGTATTGACCGCAGACAGATATTTCATTAAAATAAATGTATATTTTTATGTTTGGAGGTAACGGTTTTGAAATGTCCGTTTTGTGGTAAAGATAATACAAAGGTTATAGATTCCAGGCCGACAGATGACAGCGCTATCCGCAGACGCCGCCAGTGTGATGCCTGTGGCAAGCGTTTTACGACCTATGAAAAAGTGGAATCCATGCCGTTAATAGTGATAAAAAAAGATAACAACAGAGAACCTTACGACAGGGAAAAACTGACAGCCGGTATTGTGCGTTCCTGTCATAAGCGTCCGGTGTCGCTGACCCGGATTAATGCAATGGTTGATGAAATTGAAACGCAGATTTATAATATGGGAGAAAAAGAAATTCCTGCCAAGGTGATTGGAGAAATCGTTATGGAGAAATTAAAAGATTTGGACGAGGTGGCGTATGTACGCTTTGCTTCCGTTTATCGTGAATTTAAAGATGTCAATACCTTTATGGCGGAGATTCAGAAGATTTTAAAATAAAACAGATTATTTTAGGAATGGAGATTTTTGTGTTAAAAAGATTTTATCCCGATGACTACGTGGATTCAGCATATGAGATTCCGTATGAGGAACTTTATAAAAAAGGATACAGGGGGATTGTTTTTGATGTGGACAATACCCTTGTAGAACACGGCGCACCGGTCACGGAGCGGGCGATAGCGCTGTTTGAACGGTTAAGAAAGACAGGATACGATACCTGTATCATTTCCAATAATAAAGAGCCGCGTGTCAGACCGCTGGCAGAGGCGGTTTATTCAAAATATGTCAGTGATGCGAAAAAACCGTCCCCAAAGAATTATATTAAAGCTATGGAATGTATGAAGACAGATGTCAATACGACATTTTTTGTCGGTGACCAGTTGTTTACAGATGTCTGGGGGGCAAACCGCGCAGGCATGATGACAATTCTCGTCAAGCCGATTGATAAGCATGAGGAGATTCAGATTGTATTAAAGCGGTATTTGGAAAAAATTGTCCTGCATTTTTATAAGAAGCAAGAAAGGAAAAGATATGGGAGAAATTAAAGGAACAACAAGAGTATGCGGGCTGATTGGCAATCCGGTAGGACATTCTATTTCGCCGGTCATTCACAATACACTGGCAGATTTGTGCGGAATAGACATGGTTTACACGACATTTAAGGTGGAAAAGGGTGCGGTTGATACTGCTGTGAAAGGCGCCCACGCATTAGACATTTTAGGATTAAATGTAACCGTGCCGCATAAACAGGAAGTCATTGGAGCGCTGGAAAGTGTCGACCCGCTGGCAGAAGCGATTGGTGCGGTCAATACGCTGGTGCGCACGGAACACGGCTATAAAGGCTATAATACAGATATTTTGGGACTGGAACGCGAACTGGAAGAAGAACAGGTTGAGTTAAAGGACAGTCCTGTGATTTTACTCGGTGCAGGCGGCGCGGCAAGAGCTATTGCCTTTTTATGTGTCAGCAAAGGCGCAAAAGAAGTTGTCATTTTAAACCGCACGGAAGAAAAAGCGGCAGTGATTGCAGAGGATGTAAACCGCCATTTGCAGTCAAAGGTGGCATATGCCATGAAGCTTTCGGATTACGGAAAGCTGACCGGGGAAAATTATGTGGTCATTCAGACAACCAGTGTCGGTTTATATCCGAATTGTGATGATGCAGTCATAGAGGATGAGGATTTTTATAAGAGAGCGGCTGTAGGTGTGGACATTATCTATAATCCGGCAGAAACAAAATTTATGAAGCTGATGAAGGCACAGGGCAAGCCTGCTTACAACGGCTTGAAAATGCTGTTATATCAGGGAGTCAGTGCATTTGAACTTTGGAATGATATAAAAGTAAGTAAAGAAAATATCCGGAAAGTATATGAAAATATGCAGAAGAAGCTGGGATAGAAAGCCGGCCGGCCGGAAACGGCAGGTTATACTAAAAGGTTAAAACAGAAAATTCAGAATAAGAAAGTTAAGAAAAATGTTGGACAATATTATATTGATAGGATTTATGGGCTGCGGTAAAACCACATTCGGTACGTGGATTGCAAAAAATAAAAAAATGGATTTTTGCGACACGGATGCGCTCATCGTAGAAAAAGAAAAGAAAAGTATCAATGACATTTTCAGTGAAAACGGCGAGCCGTATTTCAGGGAACTGGAAACAGAAATTGTCAAAGATTTAATTAAGTCCAGACACAATACTGTAGTGTCGGTCGGCGGCGGACTTCCGCTAAAGCCGGAAAACAGGGAATTGTTAAAAAAACTGGGTACGGTCGTGTATTTGCGGACATCGGTGGAGGAACTGACAAAGCGCCTAGCGGGAGATACGACAAGACCATTGCTGGCAGGCGGCAATATCCGTGAAAAGATTACACACCTTATGGATATGCGGCTTTCGGATTATTTAGATGCTGCCGAGGTGATTATTGACACGGACGGCAGAAGTTTTGATGAAATGTATGAGAATATTTTAAAGGAGAAAAGGGAAGCATGAAGATATTAGTATTAAACGGACCAAATATTAATTTTTTGGGAATCCGTGAAAAAGGCATTTACGGCAATCAGGATTACGACACGCTGGTAAAAATGATTGAAGAAAAGGCACAGGAGCTTGGCGTTGAAGTAGAAGTGTTCCAGAGCAATTATGAGGGCGGATTAATCGACCGGATTCAGAAGGCTTATTTTGAAAAGGCAGACGGCATTATCATTAATCCGGGTGCATTTACACATTACAGCTATGCCGTGCGCGATGCGCTGGCTTCGGTTGCGGATATTCCAAAGATTGAAGTCCACATCTCCAATGTGCATACCAGAGAAGAATTCCGTCATACTTCCGTTACCGTTCCGGTATGTAACGGACAGGTTGTAGGACTGGGGCTGAAAGGCTATTTATATGCGCTTGAAGCGGTTAAGGATATGGCAGAGAAGAAAGCGTAAAAAGCGACATTTTGCGGCATGGCATGACTTTTAGTAAAAAGTGGTTGCCAAAACCGGCAATTTATTATAGAATTATATAAGTTATTGATTATTATAGGAGGTATACCAAAGAATGGTAACAGCAGGAGATTTTAAAAATGGCATTACACTTGAAATGGATAATGCAATCTGGCAGATTATAGAGTTCCAGCACGTAAAGCCGGGCAAAGGTGCAGCATTTGTTAGAACAAAGTTAAAGAATATCGTGAGTGGCGGTGTTGTAGAAAAGTCTTTCAGACCGACAGAAAAGTTCACACTTGCACACATTGAAAGAAAAGAATATCAGTATTTATATGCTGACGGCGATTTATACAACTTCATGGATACAGAAACATATGATCAGATTGCTTTAAGCAAGGAGAATGTTGGTGATTCATTAAAGTTCGTTAAGGAAAACGAAATGGTTAAGTTATGTTCACATAACGGCAACGTATTCGCTATCGAACCGCCGATTACCGTAGAACTTGTGATCACAGAGTCTGAACCGGGCGTTAAGGGTGATACAGCAACAGGTGCTACAAAGCCGGCTATCGTTGAAACAGGCGCTAAGATTTTAGTTCCGTTATTCGTAAATCAGGGCGATACCGTTAAGATTGATACCCGTACAGGAGAATATCTCTCAAGAGTATAATATTTATTACTATGATAAATACAAAAAGGCAGTAAGCAGAAAACCGTTGTTTAGGCGGGTCTGCTTACTGCCTTTATTTTTGTAATAATCCTTCTTAAATGGGCAATACTGTATGTAGTTGATCAGACAGAAGGGAGAAATGTATTTATGAAAAGTTCATTTCGCTGGTATGGGGAAAGCGACCCGGTAAAACTGGAGTATATCCGGCAGATTCCGGGCATGCGTTCCATTGTATCGGCAGTATATGATGTGAAACCGGGCGAGGTGTGGCCGGAAGAAAGTATCCGGCACTTAACGGAATTGTGCAGAGAGCACGGTTTGATTTTTGATGTGGTGGAATCCATTCCGGTCACCGAAGAAATAAAGCTTGGGAAACCGGAAAGAGAGCAGCATATTCAAAATTACTGCGAATCTGTCCGCCGTTGTGCAAAGTATGGAATTAAGTGTATTACGTATAATTTTATGCCGGTGTTTGACTGGACAAGAACACAGCTTGACAAAATGGCAGAGGACGGTTCAACCAGTCTTGTTATGTACTGGGAGCAGATGAAAGGGCTGGACCCGTTAAAAGATGACATTCATCTTCCGGGCTGGGATGCAAGTTATACGCAAAATGAAGTCCGTGATTTAATTCGTGCCTACTCCGAGCTGGGTGAGGAAGGGCTTTGGCAGAATATTGAATATTTTCTGAAACGTGTGATTCCCGTGGCAGAGGAATGTGGCGTAGTAATGGCACTTCACCCGGACGACCCGCCGTATCCGATATTCGGACTGCCGCGTGTGATTACCGGTGAAAAAAATATTGACCGATATCTGTCTATTGTAGACAGCCCGTCCAATGCTTTGTGTTTCTGTACAGGTTCTCTTGGCAGTTCAAAGGAAAATGATGTACCGGCGTTGGTGCGTAAATATTCGTCCATGAACCGTATCGCATTTATCCATTTAAGAAATGTAAAAATTCTGCCGGACACTTCGTTTGAAGAATCAGGTCATTTAAGCCGTGAGGGCAGTCTGGATATGAATCAAATAGTCAAGGCACTTGTAGAAACAGGGTATACCGGATATTTCCGACCGGACCACGGCAGAATGATCTGGGGCGAAACAGGAAAGCCGGGGTACGGACTGTATGACAGGGCGCTTGGAACGGCCTATGTCAACGGACTTATTGAAGCAAACGGCGGGACGATAGAGAAGTAGAGCGGAAAGAGAGCAAAAAGCATAACAGAACCGTAATAAAAAATGCAATAAATGTGCAGGATAACAAAAAAAGAAGGTAAAAATCATAAAACAGCCGGAAGGGAGAAAAATGTGTTAGAATTACCGTTAAAAACAGATTTTACGGGAAAAGTGGTTGTGGTTACGGGAGCGGGCGGTGTGCTGTGCGGCGATATGGCAAGAGCATTTGCACAGGCAGGCGCAAAAGTAGCGGCACTGGATTTGAATGAAGATAAGGTAAAAAAACTGGCAGAAGAATTAAAAAATGAAGGATTTGTATGTGAGGGATATGCGGCAAATGTGTTGGAAGCAGAGCAGGTAAAAGCGGTACATGCCCGCATTTTAGAGGATTTGGGAAAATGTGATATTCTCATTAACGGTGCAGGCGGCAATAACAAGCGCGCAACAACCGATAATGAATACCAGCATGAAGCCAAAGCAGGACAGACCACGTTTTTTGATTTGGATACGGAAGGGGTGGATTTTGTATTCCGGCTGAATTTTCAGGGAACGTTGATTCCGACACAGATTTTTGCGCAGGATATGGTAGAGAAGCAGTCGGGAAATATTTTAAATATTTCTTCGATGAATGCGTATATACCGCTGACCAAAATTCCGGCATATTCAGGCGCGAAAGCGGCGGTCAGCAATTTTACCCAGTGGCTTGCCACACATTTTGCGGGAAGCAAAATCCGCTGCAATGCCATTGCGCCCGGATTTTTAGTGTCCAATCAGAACCGCGCACTTTTATTTGACGAAAACGGACAGCCGACAGCCCGTTCCCAAAAGATTTTAGCGGGAACGCCGGCAGGGCGGTTTGTAGAAAGCAATGAGCTGTTAGGCGGCGTATTCTTTTTGTGTGATGACCGTGCGGCAAGCGCCGTTACCGGCGTCATACTGCCGATAGATGCAGGGTTTTCGGCATATTCGGGGGTATAAAATTTAAGATTTCTGGATTGGAGGACAGGTGCAGAAGTGCCTGTCCTTTTTAAATGAAATGTTAAATTGCAGGATTTTATGGTTAAAAAGGTAAAAATAGGTAAAATTAAGAATTTAAGTATGGAAAATATAGGATTCGGCAGCAAAATTTAGAGGGGGATTAAAAAGGGGTATAGTAAAAACAGGTTTAAACAAAAGCGGACATGGTAAATGGAGTAAAGAACGGAGGTAAAATTAATGTTTGAAAAAGGGTCAGAATGGCGTAGATGGGATTTGCATGTACATACACCTAATACAAAAAAGAATGATAGTTATAAAGGGCAAAATTTAGAGGAAAAGTGGAAAAATTTTTATTCAGCAATAGAGAAGTACGTTAATTCGGATGATGAGAGAAAAAAGGTTTCTGTAATTGGTATTACAGATTATTTGGCAATTGATAATTACAAAAAAGTTGTTGCCGATGGAATTTTATCAAAGTATGTATTAGGAATTTTTCCGAATGTAGAAATGAGAATAACTCCTACAGGTAAAAAATCACCCGTAAATATTCATTTTATTTTTAATCCTGATTTTGTAGATCAATTAGAAAATAGATTCTTTTCGCAATTAGAATTTGAATGCGGAAGAAAATATCATGCAACTAAATCGGATTTGATTGAACTTGGGAAAAAAATGGGAGAAGATAATGAGGAGGAAGCATATAAAAAGGGTATTGAACAATTTGTTCCTTCTTATACAGCGATTAGTGAATTGTTTAAAAATGACCCTCAATTAAGAGAAAATACACTGATAGGCGTTGCAAATAGTTCTAATGATGGAGCTTCGGGAATTAATAAAGGTGAAGGAGGAGATCAATTAAGCTTAACACGCTTTGCAGTTTATAGAATATGTGATTTTATTTTTTCTTCTTCTGAAAATGATATTAAATATTTTCTTGGTAAAGGGGTTGATAATGAGGATAAGGTTAAGGAAAAATGTGGCTCGTTAAAGCCTTGTTTTCATGGGTCTGATGCACATTGTATTGAAAAACTTTTTGAACCTGATAATAGCAGATATTGTTGGATAAAATCAGATGCTACATTTAATGGATTAAAACAGGTAATATATGAACCTGAGGCTAGAGTAAGGATTGGAGAGTTGAAACCAGAGGAAAAGGCGGATTATTATGTTATTGATAAAGTTGTAATTAAAGAAGATGGTTTTTCAGATGAGCCAATACAGTTTAATGATAAGCTGACTTGTATTATTGGTGGAAAATCTACCGGAAAATCATTATTGTTACAAAACATCGCACGTGCGATAGATAATAAGCAAGTTGAAGAAAAAATACGTATTTCAGGAGTACAGTCTCGTAAATTAAATGATGTTTCTGTATTCTGGAAAGATGGAGATATAAATAATAATGGAGATTTTGGTGAAACTTATAAAATAGTGTATATCCCACAGACATATTTAAATAGACTTACTGATGAAGGTGAGAAAACATCTGAAATAGATAGAATTATTCAAGATATAGTATTGCTAAATGAAAAGTCTGAAATCGCTTTTAAAAAAATGGAAAATGACATAAAGATGTATAAACCTTCTTTGGATAAGAAAATATATGATATGCTTCAGTCGCATTCGGAAATGATCACTTTAATTCAAGAAAGAAATGAAATTGGAACAGAGAATGGTATAAAAAAAGAGATTGAAAAATTAAAAAAGCAAAAGGAGATTATTTCAAAGGAAGTTTCAATATCCGAAGAAGAACTTAAAAAGTTTGATAAGGCAACTAAGGAAATTTCAATTTTAGAATCAACAATAAAGAATGCAATAAAAGAAATAGAATTAGTAAGCAATATGCCAGTACCTATTGAAAAAACAAAGATTGTAGAAGATCTTTCAGATGATATATCTAAGAACATATTAGATTTTCAAGAAGAAATAATAAGACAGGCTAACGAAGGATGGAATAAAAAGAAAAGTGAAATGGTTACTAAATTGCATCTCGCAAAAGAAGATGCTGAGAGTAAAAAGGAAGCTGCATTAAAAATAAAGAGTGAATTAGAACATAAAGTTATTGAGAATGAAGCTCTAATAAAATTATCAGATCAAATTAAAAATGAAGAGATAAAATTAGAAAGTGTATTAAAGGCAACTCAAAAATGTGAAATTAAGAGAAACGAATATGACATGAAGTTAGATGAGGTTTCCAATGCGATAAATGATTATCGTGAGATACATAACAATTACGTTGATGTAGTAAATGGAAACACAGAAACAAATTCTGATGGATTAGATTTTTCTGTTGGAATACAATTTAAAAATGATGCATTTTGTTCATTTATAAGAGAGAGTATTAATAATAATTCATTAAAGAAATTTCAAATTACATTTGATGATGCATTTAATGTGGACAAACTAACAAAAGATTATCTAAGAGATATTATTGATAAGGTTGTTAATGAAGAGTTAAAGCTTTTGAAAAATAAAACAGTAGAAAATGTATTGCGTGATATGTTGAGTGATTGGTATTTAGTTTCATATAATGTAAAGCTTGAAAATGATAACATAAATCAGATGTCTCCAGGTAAAAAGGCGCTGGTTCTTTTAAAATTATTAATTAGTATGGCTGAAAGTAAATGTCCAATACTGATTGATCAACCGGAAGATGATTTGGATAATAGATCTATTTTTGATGAATTGATTCCTTTTATACGAAAGAAAAAGATTGAACGTCAAATAATTATTGTTACACATAATGCAAATGTGGTTTTAGGCGGAGACGCAGAAGAAATTATTGTTGCTAATCAAGAAGGAAAAAATTCTCCAAATTTTAAGTTCCAATTTGAATATAGGTCTGGTTCAATAGAAAATGCAAATGTTGTTTATGAAGACGATGGGACAATACGAAAAGGCATTTTAAATGAAAAAGGAATTCAGCAGCATATATGTGATATCCTCGAAGGCGGAGAACAAGCATTTGATTTGCGTAAACATAAATATAGTATATAAGTAAGCAGATATAAAACACTAATGTGCTATATAATTTGGAAATGTATGTGGGAATAGTGGAAAATACGATGCGTTTCAACTTTTGTGTAAATAGTAAAAAACGGTATAAGATTTGTGAATAGTTACAAATGGGCAGAACTGATTTTCAGGTTCTGCCCATATCTGCATTATACAGGAGTGTTTGGGCAGTTCACCAGAGTCTTCAATGCCAATAGCAGAAAGATGGCATTTGATTATAGAAATAAAAATTATAGAAATAACTTTACTGCACAAAAATGGATTTGGGTATGGACATTTATATTTGAAAAATTATAATATAAATATATATCGTGTAAAAATGGAGGCGTTTTTATGACACATGAGCAATTTGAAAAGGCGGACAGAAATTTATCGGTCTGGAGAAAAACGAAAATGTATGTCTTGCCATTTACGATAAGTATGATGGATTTGGCAGTCTGAAAAGCATACAGGTTATGGGAAAAGCTGAATTGATAGAACCGTTTTCTGATACATATAATGAACATGCGCAGATAAAGAAAATACCGATAGAGGCATTAAAGAAACATTCAAATGTGGAATATGCGCATATAGATGGCACGACACTGCATTTGCAGATTATCACACCGCAGACGAGAAACACTAAAGAAAGTGATGAAACATATCCTTGTATCGTGTATGTGCAGGGTTCGGCATGGATGAAGCAGAATATTAATGCAAAGCTTGGACTGCTTGCAAGGCTGTCAGAAAGGGGCTATGTGATTGCGGTTGTTGAGTATCGTCATTCCGGGATTGCGCCTTTTCCGGCACAGGCTGTAGATACAAGAAATGCGATAAGATATGTAAAGCTGCACGCTAAAGAATACAAGGCAGATGCGAATCAGATGTATGTTGGCGGAGATATTTGCACCATAATCCTGAACTTTGCAGGAAAATGTCGGTGGAGTGTAATATCAGTGAAAATGTTTCACTGCCGCAGGTATTAATGTTTCACGGAACAAAAGACCGTATAATTAATCCAAAAGTCAGTGTGGTTGTGTATGAGGCGTTAAAGAAATATCATAAAGAGGTACAGTTATATATGCTAGAAGGTGCGGACCACGGCGGAAGTGAATTTTTCAGCGATAAAGTTTTAGATATTATGGAAGCGTTTTTACAGCGGATAGTATCGGCTTCTTAGTTTCTGGGACAAAAATATACATAGAATGTGAGTGATAAAGCATATGGGTTTATTTAAAAAGAAAGTAAAAGCGTATTCATATGATAAAGAGCGTATGAAACCGGTAATTAAAACCAGTATATGCACAGGTGAGCAGGTGGCTGGGTTTAAGGATATTCATACCGGAAAGATAGAAGATATTATGCTTGTGAAAACGGCGGCAGATATCGAAAGATTTAAGAAAATTTATGGAATAGAAGGCAGTATTGATAAAGAGTATTAGAAATGGAGAACATTATGGAATTACAAAATGTATTAAATAACAGAAGAAGTATGAGAAATTACGATGCGGCAAAAAAGGTTACAAAGGAGCAGGTTGAAACAATTATCAATGCGGCGATACTGGCTCCTTCATGGAAGAATTTACAGACATCAAGATATTACTGCATTTTATCAGATGAAAAAATTGAAGAATTCAGACAGAAGTGTCTGCCGGAATTTAATCAGAAGAATGCCGAGGGAGCGGCACTTGTTGTAGCAACATTTGTAAAAGGCTGCGTTGGATTTGACAGATTATCCGGTGAACCGGTTAATGAATGTGGCAATGGCTGGGGTTACTATGACCTTGGTCTGCAAAATGAAAATTTCGTTCTTAAAGCGAAAGAATTAGGGCTTGATACACTGATTATGGGAATTCGTGACGGTGAAGCAATAAGAAATTTCCTTGATGTGCCGGAAAATGAGCAGATAGTATCTGTGATTGCGGTCGGATATGGTGCAAAGGACGTGCAGATGCCTAAAAGAAAGAGCGTTTCGGAGATAGCGAAGTTTTATTAAAAGTGCCTGTTCTTTTGGTAATGAAAGTCGTGATAGGTCAAAAAATTTAAAGAAATGTAAGGAATAGAAGGTAGAAATATGGTTCAAAAAATTGTAAAAGGGAAACATATATTTGCAAGAAAAGCACAGCCTGCGACAGAAGCAGACAAACAGGTTGTGACGGATTTGATTGATACGTTAAGAGCCAATAGGGAAACATGTGTCGGAATGGCAGCCAATATGATAGGCGTGAATAAATCAGTCATTGTAGTGGCGGCAGGTCCGTTCCAGTTTGCAATGGTAAATCCCGTTATAATCCAAAAGTCCGGCGAGTATAAGACGGAAGAAGGCTGTTTATCGCTGGATGGAGTCAGAGCCTGTGTGAGATATGAAGAAATAGAGGTGGATTACCTTGACAGCAGCTTTAAACCGCAGCATGGAAAGTATAGCGGATTTACGGCACAGATAATTCAGCATGAAATTGATCACTGCAATGGAGTGGTGATATAACATTGGGGAAAAATAGTTTGTGCGAAAAATGTCGAATTTTTATTGACAAACCTCAATGTATTTGATAATCTTTATCAAGTAACTTAATATTCCATGAGGGAGTAGTTAGCGCGAAAGTGTGATTTGTCAACATCCTGATTATATTAAAGAGTATAATCTGGCAAATCTTAAATAATGAGACTCATGTATATCGGTGAACAGCTTATGTGTTATATACGGGCGGGCATTGATATACATGAGTCTTTTTTTATCTGCCGGATATACTTATAAGAGCAGAGATTTCGGCTGGCACACGGTTATGGAAAAAAGGAGGAAAATATGGAAAAATTTATTAACAATGCCCCATTTGCGCTTGTACTTGTATTTCTCGTAATAGGCTTTGTACTACTGATTAAAGGAGCGGACTTTTTCGTAGAGGGAAGTTCAAGTGTAGCAAAAAGACTGCATGTTCCGTCTATCATTATCGGACTTACAATTGTCGCAATGGGAACATCACTTCCGGAAACAGCGGTTAGTGTATCAGCATCACTTACAGGCAATAATGAGCTTGCGGTCAGTAATGTAGTCGGTTCCAATATATTTAACCTGATGGTTGTAATTGGTGTGTGTGCAGTATTGGCAACAGTCAATGTTGCAAAAGAAACCATAAAACGGGATATTCCGCTTTCACTCATATGTGCAGCGCTTTTAATGCTTTTAGGAATTATCGGACTGGGCGACAAATCCGGAATGACACTCGGACATCTTGACGGCGTAATATTATTGGGATTCTTTGCAGGCTATATTTTTTATATGATTAAAATTGCATTAAAAGCAAGCAGGGAAGGCAGGAAAGTTGAGATAGAGGGCGGTTTAGATGAAGACATCAAACTGATTTCAGTGCCGCTTAGTATTCTTTTCATCGTTGGCGGTGCAGCGGCCATTGCGGTCGGCGGTGATATAACCGTTGATGCTGCGGCGAGAATAGCCGGTGATCTGGGAATGAGCCAGACACTGATTGGACTTACAATCGTTTCAATAGGAACATCCCTTCCTGAACTTGTGACCTCAATCGTCGCTGCCAAAAAGGATGAAGTCGATATGGCGCTTGGAAATGCGATTGGTTCAAATGTATTTAACATCCTTATGGTACTTGGCATGGCTTCGGCAATCAGCCCGGTGAGCATCATCACGGAAAATATTATTGATTTATGCGTGCTGATTGTATTTACGGTGTGTGTATGGATATTTGCAGGGACAAAAAAGAAAATCGGAAGAGTCGAAGGAATCTGCATGGTTGCATTTTACGCAGCATATGCAGTTTACATCATAATAAGATAAAGGAGATAGCATACAAATGCTGCTATTTTTAAAAGTATTTTTTACTGAATTTATAGCGGAAATGGGAGATAAAACCCAGCTGATGCTTATTGCGCTTACTTCTAAATATAAGTTAAGAGATATTATATTAGGAACAGCTGCCGCAATTCTTGTATTAAACGGTCTGGCAGTTCTTGCAGGCGGGCTGATCAGTGAATTTATTCCGGACTGGCTCATAAAGACAATTGCAGCACTTGCATTTCTTTATTTTGCCACATCAACGATTGCCGGTGATGATGACGATGAGGAAGAAGAAGGGGGCAAAACAAAAATTAAGTTTGCACCGCTTGCGGTTTTCTGTACATTTTTTGTAGCAGAACTTGGTGATAAGACACAGCTTACGGCTATAACCTTTGGTGCAAATGAAGGGATGAGCGCAGCGCTTATTGTGTGGATTGGCTGTTCACTCGGACTTTTCGCAGCAGATATTCTTGGTATGTTAGTCGGCTACCTTTTAAAGAGCAAGACTCCGGACGGACTGCTCAATACACTTGCATTCGTAATATTCTCTGTATTTGGGGTATATACTCTCTATCAGGGACTGAAACTTATAGGGGCAAGTGTCTGTCCAATCCCTGTATGGCCGGTGCTGATAGCTGCAACAGTGGTTTTTGCCGTTTTATGTGTCTGTCTTTTTATACGGAGAGAGAAGAAGGCAAAGTAAATGAATGAGCAGCAAACTGGGAGAGAAAAGATGACGGATAACATAGAACAGTATAAGAATTGTCTGGACGGATTGACAAAAGATATGCCGGAAGAATTTTTTAAGCTGGCTCAGGTTTTTGAACTGAGTGTATTTGAACCGATTCACATGGAAGGCAAAAAAGATATTTATGCCGCCTATCTGATGAATGATGCGGTTGAAAGCTATTTTGTTTTTGAACAATCTGTCATGACCGGCTCATACAAAGAGCTTGAATGTGAACAGACGGCAAGTATTGTCCATGATGATAACGGATATATGCTGATAGTCAATCAGAGCGGAGAGAACCGGTTTACAATCCGTTTTACCAATCTGCATATGCAGACAACCTGTTTTGATTACGGCTGCATGGGACATTTCTGGGTGAAAGGATATGAGTATTTGCGCCAGCTGGAATATCAGTTCGCGGATATCCGGGATAAGTATCGTTATCTGGGAAAAGATTTTTGCACAGAGCAGGAATTGATTTTTATGCAGCTTGCGGACTTCCCGCCGATTAAGAAATTCAGGTCGGTGCCGGAGCAGTATTATGTGCCATATCCGGATTCTGTTTATCCGGAAGCAGTCCGGTATCTGATTGAAACAGCAGAGAATGTCGGCGATAAGAAGATGTCTGCAAAGCTTGAACATTATCAAAGAAAACCGACGGCTTTTCAGTGTAATGTGCTTGCCAGAATGTTTCATAAAAAGGCACACAGCCGGTTCGTGGATAAAATCATTGCGGATATGAGAGCAATTTCGGCAGGCTATCCGCAAAGAACCTTTAAAGAGCAGGAGAAACAGCATTATAAAAAGGTTCATCAGAAAGCAGAAAATGCCATGAATTCATTTTTACAAAAAGGACAGGCGTGTCTGCTTTACAGGGAAGAACCATTTATGTATGCCAAGGATTCAATCACATATAAGGAGCATGTGCTGGTCTTTAAAAATGGGCTGGTGAACCGGAAGTGTGAGATTTATACATTCGAATAACAATGTCTGCGGGTTTCTGCCGTATGTGATGTATGCAGCACCTGCGTTAAATATAGAATTACAACAGCTATCACAGCGTATAGAGGCAGACTGTCCGATATCATTTATCAAAACAATATCGGATAGCTGCCTGCTCTTTTAAACGGTGTGTCCGGCTTTGCGATTTAATGCAAAAATTTTAAAACATACATAACATATGCCAAAGCCCACCATAAAAAAATTCTTCATAAAAAATTCCCCTCATATAAATCTACATTTTGCAGATATTTTCCTACTTTTCCTGAAAAGTTGCGCAGACGGTTTCGTCAGCGGCTGTTGCGCGGATACCGGAAATATCGACATGGTCAGCGTGACAGACCTTATCATCGTTATACATGCAGTTGGTTGCCTGACATGCAATCGATAAGGAAACATGCGGTGTCTGGGCGCTGTTTTTCTCACCGGACTTGTCCTCGAAATAACTTCCGCAGCAGGTGTCTTCACAGTTGCAGGCATTAGAGCCATTTACCTCGATAGAACTTAAACAGCAGCAGTTATCCTCATTGTGGCAGCAGCTTTTAACATTACAATCTAATTGAGCCATACAATCCTCCTTGTTTTGCATTTTGTTTTTGCGTTGCATGAATTAGTATGGCCGGAGCAATAAAAAAATATGCAAATCAAAAGTGATAATTCAACAATTGAATGCATATTTTTTTCATTCTTATGTAATTTTTAAAATTTATCGCGTAAAGCTGTTTAATGAATCAGGCTAAAATCAATTTTTCCGTTGAAACCGTCGTAATACCGGAAAATGACTTTGGCAAGAATCTTATCTTTCGCAACGTAAGTGTTTTTCCAGTAGCGCGAATCAAGAGAGGAGTTGCGGTTGTCGCCCATCATAAAATAGTGGCCTTCCGGGACAACATACGTTTCTTCCGTTTCAGATTCTGCCATCGGTTCTTTTAAATAGTCTTCTGAAAGTTCTTCACCGTTTACATAAACATGTCCGCTTTTAATCTGGACAACATCACCGGGTGTGCCGATAATTCTTTTGACATAATTTTGTTCTTCATTATCAGGATACTTAAAAATCACGACATCGCCGCGTTCCGGCTCATCAAATAAATAGGCAAGACGAAAACCGATTAAACGGTCATGCTCCATAATTGTATTTTTCATAGAACCGGTAGGAACTTCTGCGTTGACAATAATATACTGTGTAAATACAAATGCAATAATCACAGCAGCAGCTAAAATTTTAATATAACTGAAAATTTCTGACCAGATTGTTACCGGTTTTGAAGCCTTTTTCTTTTTGTGATTTTTGGAAGCTCCGGTAGAAGTACGGGCAGACGGTTCTTTATCATCGTCCATATCAAAGCCGTAATCATCATTGACGTAATCAAAATCCGGTTCGTCATCGATGTCATTGTATCTATTATCGTATGATGACATATTTTCCTCCTCAATTGCAATGGATTACAGAAAAACTGCCGCATCGGGAAAATCCGAATGCGGCAATTTACCTGATTACCTATAATAATACTTCAAAATATATTATTTGGCAAGCAGTTCCATAATTTTGTTGCTTCTTGCGATGAAGTTTGTCATCTGCTCCGGTGTCAGCGGTGCGTGGCTCAGTAATGCTAAGTCGTAGAGCTGTTCACAGAAAACAGGAGTGTTCTCACCGTCTTTATGGTCAACGATATATTTAACCAGATCATTGTTGGCATTTAATACGAGTGTCTGTCCGTTTGCACCGAACATAGACGGATCCATGCCGTACATATTGTACATCTTCATCATATCCTGCATACGTCTGTCCTGTTCGGAGAGCGTAATCATGGAAGAAATAGAAGCGTTTTTGAGCTTTTCGACTTTGATATTTAACTTATCGTTGTTTAAAGCCTTCTTAAAGACATCGGAAAGTGTTTCTGTAAGCTCTTTTAATTCGTCTTCGCTTGTTTCTTCCTTAAAGCTGTCAGAAAGGTCTGCATCTATACGCTGGAATTTTAAGTTTTCGTTCTTGCCCTCCAAGTGTGTAACAAACGGCTGGTCAATATTGTGTGTCAGGATAACAGCGTCAATGCCTTCTTCCTTAAACATATTGATATACTGGCTCTGTTCGGTTTCATCTGTAACGTAGAAGACTGTATTTTCGTGGTGTTCCTTGTTTTCGTCCAGACATTCCTGAAGTGTAAGGTACTTGCCGTCTAAGTTCTTGAAAATGATGAAATCCTTCATCTTTTCATAGAATTTTTCGTCCTTTAAGCAGCCGAATTTAATAAATGGGTTGATGTCATCCCAGTATTTTTCGTAATTTTCCTTGTCGGTCTTATACATGCCGGACAGCTTATCGCCGACCTTCTTTGTAATGTATTCTGAAATCTTTTTAACAAAACCGTCATTCTGTAAGGCACTTCTGGATACATTTAATGGCAGGTCAGGACAGTCAATAACACCCTTTAACAGCAGTAAGAATTCAGGAATGACCTCTTTGATATTATCGGCAACGAATACCTGATTGTTGTACAGCTTAATAGTACCTTCGATGCTTTCATACTCCGTATTAATTTTCGGGAAGTAGAGGATACCTTTTAAGTTAAACGGGTAATCCATATTCAGATGAATCCAGAACAGCGGTTCCTTGTAATCCTTAAATACAGTGCGGTAAAATTCCTTGTATTCCTCATCGGTACATTCGTTTGGATGCTTTGTCCAAAGCGGATGAATATCGTTTAATGCAACAGGGCGTTTTACGATTTTTGCCATTTTCTTTGCGGGAACTTTTTCAACGGTTTCTTTTGTACCGTCTTCTTTTTCCACTTCTTCGGTAACGGCATCTTTGATAAAGGTATCAAGCACCTTATCTTTTTCTGTTACTTCTTCTTCCGGGATTTCCTCGGTCTGCTCGCCGGCATCTTCATTTTCAAGGAAAATCGGAATTGGCATAAATGAGCAGTACTTTTCGATGACTTCGCGTGCCTTGTATTCATTTGCAAATTCATAGCTGTCTTCGTTCAGATATAAAGTGATAGCAGTACCCGGTTCTTCCTTAGTGGTATCCTGCATATCATATTCCGTGCCGCCGTCACATTCCCAGTGAACAGCAGAAGCGCCGTCCTTGAAAGAAAGCGTATCAATCGTTACTTTGTCGGCAACCATGAAAGCAGAGTAGAAGCCAAGACCGAAGTGACCGATGATCTGGTCTTCGTTGGTCTTATCCTTGTATTTTTCAAGAAATGCTTCTGCGCCGGAAAAAGCGATCTGATTGATATATTCGTTGACTTCTTCCTTTGTCATACCGATACCGTTATCAATAATCTGAATTGTCTTCTTTTCAGGGCTTACCTTGACCTGAATCTTATATTCAATATCGTCCGGTGCTTCATATTCGCCGATTAAATCCAGTTTCTTTAATTTAGTAATGGCATCACAGCCGTTTGAAATTAATTCTCTGTAAAAAATATCGTGGTCGGAATACATCCATTTTTTAATGATTGGGAAAATATTCTGACTGTTAATTGATAAACTACCATGTTCATTTGCCATTGTATCATTACCTCTTTTCATTTCATTCATAAAATAATCTGTTAAGATGTAATTTAATACAAGCAAAATGGAAAGTCAAGAAGAAATTAGCACTCATTCATTTTGAGTGCTAACAAGAATGGCGGAAGCCCGCAAAATCAGTGCATTTGCGCTAATTCTAAAAAAATCATGAACTGGCGGGTTCAGACTTCTTCAAAGTCCATGCCATGGGAAAATAAAAAGTCCTTTGCAAAGGCATCAAAGCTGTGTTCAAGGGTTTTATCAAGTGAAAAAACTTTGATAGACGTGCCGGTAACGACGGAAACGGTACCGTCCTGATATTTGATATTTAAAAACAGTCCGTTAATGTCATCGGGTGTCAGTGCAGTCTGATTGTCGGACAGCAGCTTTGTAACCTGTTCCGGCGGGAGCAGAAAGACCATTTTCATATAGGAAGGGACCTTACTGCCTTTGATGAGCCGGAAGCAGAATGGCTTGACAGAAGACCATCGCGAATAGGACTTTTCGGGAAGTTCATTCCATTCTTCTTCGGAAAAGAAATCTTTGTTGAGTTCACCGCTGATGGTATAGGAATTGGCTGTTTTTATCACGGCTTCGGATAAAAACAGCCCGTCAAATGCTTCTTTAATAAGCAGCTGTGACATAAAATTTTTCGTATCTTTTATAGTAAGTGAGAGCATAATTCCTCCGTTTTTGATATTGTATTTTAACTATTATAAAACAATTTTTTCAATGAAGTCAACGATTTTAAAAAGAATCACGGACAGGATACACAAAATGACGATAGACATTGCGACCCAGTCCATTTTAAAAACCTGGCTGCCGTAAATAATTAAGTAGCCCAGTCCGGCTTTGGCAGCGAGAAATTCACCGATAATCACACCCACAAGCGACAGACCGATGTTGACCTTCATGTTGCTGATAATTGTCTTTAATGAAGCGGGCAGGACGACTTTGGTTAAAATGTTTTTTCTTGAGCCGCCCAAAGTCTGAATTAGCAGGATTTTGTCGGAATCGGTTTCTGCAAAGCTGGTGTAAATATTTAAAATTGTTCCGAATACGCCGACGGAAATGGCGGTGACAATAATGGCTTTGGCATTATTGCCGAGCCACACGATAATCATAGGCGCAAGGGCAGATTTTGGAAGGCTGTTCAGCAGCACAAGATACGGTTCTAATACGGCAGATATCGTTTTGCTGCTCCAGAGTAAAATGGCAGTGCCGACACCGAGCAGTACAATTAGTGCAAAACTGATACCGGTTTCGGCTACGGTAACGGCAGTGTGGTAAAAAATACTGCCGTCAGAAATCATTGCAAACAGGGTTTTTATAATGCGGGACGGACTGCTGAAAATAAAATCATCAATCCAGCCTGCGTATGCAGCCACTTCCCAAAGTGTGATAAAACCGGCAAAAAGCAGAATCCTTGCCAAAGTAATTTTGTATTTTAACCGTTTCATTTGTTTAAGATAACGCAATTGAATGGCAGACATTATGACAACTCCTTCCAGATTTGATGAAAATAAGCAGAAAATTCAGGGGCAGTCCGTGAGGAAAACGGTGTGCGCTTATCCACGGAGAGGTGAATGTCAAAAACATTTTTGATACCGGCAGGACGGCTGGATAAAACAATCACCTGTTCACCCATGGCAATCGCTTCGGAAATGTCATGCGTGACTAAAAGTGCCGTTTTTTCCTGCTCCTTGATAATGCGGAAAATATCGTCGCTTACTTCCAGTCTTGTCTGATAATCCAATGCGGAAAATGGTTCGTCTAAAAGCAGAATGTCCGGTTCTAAAACAAGGGTGCGGATCAGTGCCGCCCGCTGGCGCATGCCGCCGGAAAGCTCAGAAGGATGGGCATTTTTAAAGGAAGCAAGTCCGTAGTCATGCATCATATCGGCGGCAAGTCTTTTTTTCTGTTCCGTACACTGGTGGGTTACTTCAAGACCAAGCAGAATATTTTTATAAATGGTACGCCACTCTAAAAGAGTATCGTGCTGGAGCATATAGCCAATCCGGGTAGCGGCAGGCATTGCATCACTTTTATAAAAGCGGATACAGCCCTTTTCGGGTGTGATTAATCCGGCAATTAAGGAAAGCAGTGTGGATTTTCCGCAGCCGGAAGGACCGGCAATCGAGGTGAAGCTGCCGGGCCGGACAGAAAAAGAAACATCTTTTAATGCAGGTGTTTCCCCGGAGGGCGTATGGTATGAATAAGATACATGGTCAAGGGTTAAAACTGGATTCATAAAGCAGCCTCCAATCCTTTTGATATATTTTATGGTAAAATAGGGCATACGGTGTCAAATGCAATTGCAAATCGCGCAAAGAATAGATATACTATATAAGGAAAATCATATTTACGATAGAACGAATAAAATAAAGAGAAATATGAGGGATAAAATATGCAGCATTTGGAACACATTTTAGAATGTATTCATGATAAACACATTTTTATACAGACACATAACTTCCCGGACCCCGATGCGATTGCAAGTGCATACGGGTTAAAGGTACTGCTTGAAAAAAAGGGAATTGGGGCAACGATTTGTTATAAAGGAAGAATTGATGATACGATTACGGCAAAGATGGCACAGCTGCTTGCAATTGACATTGTTGAGCAGGAGGAAATTACGGATATGTCCGCAGAATCCGAGATTATTCTGGTGGATTCCCAAAAGGGCAACGCGAATGTCATAGATATGCAGGGCAACGAAGTTCTCTGCATTGACCATCATCCGACCTATGAAAATCAGGATTATCGTTATTCGGATATCCGTGTGGAGGTTGGTGCGTGTGCATCTATTATCGCCGGATACTTTATGGAAAGTGGGATACCGGTTGATAAACGCACGGCTACGGCACTGTTATACGGAATAAAGGTGGATACTGCCAATATGACAAGAGGGGTGAGTCCGCTGGATCTGGAAATGTTTTACCGGCTCTTTCCGTTAGCGGAGCATGCACTTTTGCAAAAGCTGGATACGAGTGTCCTGCACATGAAGGATTTGCGCGCCTATGCCAATGCAATAGATACGATTGAAAATGTGAACCGTGTCTGCTTTGCCAATACCGGTGTAGACTGCCATGAGGCACTGACAGCATCCATTTCGGATTTTATATTGGCGCTGGATGAAGTCGATGTGGTTATTGTATCGTCTTACCGGGAGGATGGCATAAAGCTGTCAGTGAGAAGCAGTGCGCCGTGGTGCAATGCGGGTAAGCTTACTAATGAAGCATTAAAAGGCATTGGAAACGGCGGCGGGCATGAGCATATGGCAGGTGGATTTATTCCATTCGGGAATATACCACAGAACAGTGATGCCAATAGCAGCAGTACAGATATCAATCATGCCGTTTCAGTGGAAAATCAGCCGGTTGAACAAAGGGCTGAGGGACTTTTAAAAGAAATGAAGAAAAGATTTCTTCAAAAAATTGAAAATGGGTAAAATAAAAAAGCTTCCGATGGGACTCGAACCCACGACCCACGCATTACGAATGCGTTGCTCTACCAACTGAGCCACAGAAGCATTTACCTTGTTACTATAGTACAAAATGATTTTGCTGTCAAGCCTAATTCCCAAAAATCGCTATAAATAAATTTCGCTGTCCGTTACAAAATAAGAAATAAAAAAGCTGTAACACAGCGGAAACGAGGAATTATGGCGGAAAAACAGGAAAAAGAGGAGCAGAAGGATAAAAAAATAGAAAGCTATGGACAGGTACTTTTAGGAGAAGACGAACACAACGGTAAAATCCAGCTGATGACGATTATCGGCGAGATTGAAGGGCATGACGTCCTTCCGGCGGCGAGCAAAACGACAAAGTACGAGCATATTTTACCGCAGCTTGCATCAATTGAAGACAGTGCCAAAATCGGCGGTGTACTGTTTTTAATCAATACGGTTGGCGGGGACGTGAGTGCAGGACTGGCACTTGCGGAGATGATTGCATCTATGAAGACACCGAGCGTTTCACTGGTGCTTGGCGATTCACACAGTATCGGAGTGCCGCTTGCAGTCAGCACAGATTATTCCTTTATTGCGCCGACGGCAACGATGATTGTCCATCCGGTGCGCATGAACGGAACGATTATCGGTGCGCCGCAGACATTCGACTATTTTCAGCTGATTCAGGACAGAATTGTGCATTTTATAGCCGGACATTCACGTGTCGAAAAGGAAAAACTGGAACAGATGATGATAAATACCGGAATGCTTACCAAGGATTTAGGAACGATTCTGGTCGGGAAAGAAGCGGTCCGGCAGGGGTTGATTGACGAAGTCGGTGGAATCAGCGCGGCGCTTGAGAAATTAAGGTCGCTAATGGCTGATTGAAACTTTTTTAATTTTAATGCGAAAATTTAATGTAAAACGGAGAAAAGATGAAATGTAATTTGTGTCCGCGCAAATGTAATGCGGACAGGGAAAAACAGGAAGGAGTCTGCCGGATGCCGTGGGATATTTACGCGGCAAGGGCGGCTCTGCATATGTGGGAAGAACCGTGCATTTCGGGAGAAAACGGTTCAGGTGCCGTATTTTTTACGGGCTGTACCCTGCGGTGCGTATTCTGCCAGAATCACGAAATTGCCGCGGGAAAACGTGGACAGAAGATTGATGAATCGCATCTGGCGGAGATTTTTTTAAAATTGCAGCAGCAGAAAGCCAATAATATTAATCTGGTGACACCCACACAGTATGTTCTGCCAATTATTGCGGCAGTTAAAAAAGCAAAAGCGCAGGGATTAAAAATTCCCGTGGTGTACAATACAAGCGGTTATGAGCGCGTGGAAACGCTGAAAAATCTTGAAGGGATTGTGGATGTATATCTGCCGGATTTTAAATATACAGATACTACATATGCAAAACGCTATTCCAATGCACCCGATTATTTTGACGTAACCAAAGCGGCGCTTGCGGAAATGGTGCGCCAGCACCCGGCACCGCAGTTTGCAGATAAGCAGGAAGCGGCGGTGCGCGGAATTGAAGAAGGAATCATGACAGGCGGCGTGATTGTGCGGCACCTGATGCTGCCGGGGCTGTTAAAGGATACAAAAGCAGTAATACGGTATTTATATGAAACATATGGTGACAGTATTTATATCAGCATTATGAACCAGTATACACCGATGCCGTTTGTGGAAAATATCCCCGAATTAAACCGGAAAGTTACCCACAGGGAATACGACAAAGCCGTGGATTATGCGATTGGTTTAGGCGTGGTAAATGGCTTTATTCAGGAGGGCGGTACGGCAAAGGAAAGCTTTATCCCCGAATTTTCGGGTGAGGGTCTGGAATAAAAACAGAAGTCTTAAAAATTTATAAAAATGCTTGAAACTGCCGCAAAGATAGGGGATACTGTTAATTAAGAAGCTTTGTGGCAGAATAAGTGATGTGAGGATAAAGTATGCAGGATATGCAGTCAGAAAATGCAGTAATTGAATTAAACCGTGCACATTTGTGGCAGATTGCATTATTTTCATTAAATAATACGTCTACGAATCTGTATCTTGCCATGATGGGCTACGTGTCATATTATGCAAACGGAATTGCGGGGCTGTCTGTTGTGGTAATTTCTTTTATTCTGACCGGAATGAGAATCTTTGACGGTGTTACAGACCCGGTTATCGGTTATGTGATTGATAAAACCAACGGACGTTTCGGAAAGTTCCGTCCATTTATGATTTCAGGATATGTCCTGCTTGCGGGCAGCTCGCTGGTGCTGTTTTTTACGACTCATCTGGTGCCTGCGTTCTTTAGAATTCCGTATTTTATTGCCGTGTATTCTGTATACATTATCGGATATACGTTTCAGACGGCGGTTGTAAAGTCGGGGCAGTCGGTTATTACCAATGATGTGAAACAGCGCCCGATGATTACATTTTTTGATTCGACCTTTATTATGCTGGCACACGGACTGACGGCATTTTATGTGTCGGTCTACCTGATTCGCAAATACGGCAACTTCAACAGCCGTGCGCTTTTTGAGGAATTTGTGATTACCGTGGTTGTGCTTTCCGGTATCTGCACGGCACTGGCGGTTATCGGGATATGGGGCAAGGACAACAGCCGATATTTCCAGCTTGATAAGGAAAAGAAAAATAATATTCATTTCCGCGACTACTGGCAGATTATGAAGCACAACAAGCCAATCCGTATGCTGGTCATTGCAGCGGCCTCCAATAAATTTGCATCCATGGTATACAGCAACTCCACGGTGCTTGTCATGCTGTTTGGCATTTTAATGAACAATTACCCGCTGGCGGGCATTATCGGTGTTATTGTGGGAATTCCTAATCTAGGCATTATTTATCTGGGTATCCGTTATGCGAAAAAAGTGGGGCAGAAAAAAGCAATGGTGGTATCCACATGGTTTGCCATTGCATTTCAGGCGGTCATGATGTATATGATGTTATTCACCGATCTGACAAAGGTTTCACTTGCGGAAATTAACGGGATTACCATAGCATTTTTACTGGTATTTGCCCTGTTAAACGGCGTAAAATCCATTACCAATAATATTGTTGTGCCGATGATTGCGGACTGCACGGATTATGAATACACGCTCAGCGGACATTTTGTTCCGGGCATTATGGGTGCGTTATTTTCTTTTATTGATAAATCCTTCTCTGCGCTTGGAACAGGCTTTGTGGGCATTGCACTTTCCATGACAGGTTATGCAAAAGTATTTCCGCAGGTCGGCGATGCGCTGACACCGCAGTTAAAATATATGACCGTGTTCTTTTACTGTGTTATACCGATTCTTGGCTGGTTTGTCACAATTTTTATTATGCGGTTTTACCGGCTGGATAAAAAGGCGATGAGCATATTGTATACAAAAAAGGGGCAGAAAGAGTAGAAATGAGGAGAGCTATGAACATAAAAAAAGGAAATCCGCTGCAAAAGGGGAGTACAAAACAAAAAGACGGCTATAATTTTGCGATTGCATCGGCGGCGGAAATAATTGATCTGCTGTTGTATGCGCCAAAAGCGGACGAGCCGGAGTACCGGATTGAACTGACACAAGCCTATAAGACGGGCGATGTCTTTTCGGTGCATATCAGCGGCATTTATCTGGACAGGTATCTGTATTGCTATGAGGCGGACGGGAAGAAAATCATTGATCCGTATGCAAAGACGATTACAGGCTGTGAAGTTTTTGGCAAAGATGAAAACAGGCAGCATTTAAGCCGGGTATGTCTTTCAAAATATGACTGGGAAGACGATACGGCACCGGAAATACCGTATCATGACAGCGTTTTTTATAAATGCAGTGTCCGCGGACTGACCGCTTCAAAAACGTCAAAGGTGCGCCATAAGGGAACATTTTCGGGCGTGGTGGAAAAACTGCCGTATTTAAAAGAACTGGGCATTACGGCGGTGCTTTTTATGCCGCTGTATGAATTTGACGAAATCGGAAAGTTTCCCCAGCTTTATGACAACGGATACGGAAAATATGCATCCGGTCCGATAGCGGGCAGAATCAATTACTGGGGATATACCAAAGGATTTTATTTTGCGCCGAAGGCTTCGTTTGCGTGGACGGGACGAAAGAAAGCGGACTATACGGCAGAGATGAAGGACATGGTAAAAGCATTTCACAAAGAGGGCATGGAAGTTCTTATGGAAATGCATTTTCAGGACGAGCCGGTCGATTTTATTTTAGACTGCCTGCACTACTGGGTGACGGAATACCACATTGACGGAATACATCTGTTTGCCGGTGAGGCGGCGTTAAATGCAGCGGCAAGGGATGCACTGTTGGCAAAGACAAAGCTGATTACGGTATTCTGGAACGGTGAAAAAAAGCATTATAAAAACATGGCAAATTACAATGCCGGATTTATGAACGTGGCACGTAAATTTTTAAAGGGCGATGAAAACCAGCTTGGCGATTTTGTTAATGTCAGCCGCTATAATCCGGTGCAGAGTGCCAATATTAATTATATTACAAGCCATGACGGATTTACGCTGTTTGATCTGGTCAGCTACGACAGAAAGCACAACGAGGCAAACGGCGAAGGCAATGCGGACGGTGAAAATTTTAACAATAGCTGGAACTGCGGAACGGAAGGACCTTCAAAGAAAAAAAAGATACAGCATCTGCGCCTTAGGCAGATGAAAAATGCACTGATGCTGGTGCTGTTATCGCAAGGCACACCATTACTGCTTGCAGGCGATGAGTGCTGTAATTCACAGGCGGGCAATAACAATCCGTACTGCGTGGACAGCGAACTTTCGTGGGTCAGCTGGAACAGCCGCGGCATGGCGGCGGAAATGACAGCATTTGCAAAAGAACTGATTGCATTCAGAAAACAGTACAAGATTCTGCATATGCCAAAGCAGCTTTTATCCTATGACAGCTTATCGTGTGGGTATCCCGATATTTCCTGCCACGGCAGCAGTGCATGGTATAATACCATGGAAAGCTACAACCGTCATATTGGCATGATGTATTACGGCAGGTATGCATATATTGAGGATTTATGCCAGCAGGGAAATGCAGACGCGGATACATTTCTTTATATTGCATACAATATGCACTGGGAAGAACACGAACTGGCACTGCCAATCGGATATAACGAATGTGACTGGCAGGTGGCACTCTGCTCCGGTGATAAAGGAAGTGCCGTGCTTGGAAAAGATGGAAAAACCGTACATGTAAAGCCGCGCTGTATCGCTGTTTTAACAGGGTTGAGGAAAAAGAAAGAAAATAACAAGAAAACAAATCGAAAAACAGGTGAAGAAAATGGACATTCATAATTTAGAACAGATTAAACAGGAATTTTCCGGCTTTCAGCAGGAGTTTGAAACCGGAAATAAGGAAAAGGCACTGGAAAAACTGCTGGAGCTATTAGATGCACTGGAAGAAGCGGATACCTCAAGAAGGGCGGCGCAGATTGATAAAGACGGAAATGTTACACTGTCATCGGAAATCCCGGCAGGAAAACCGGCGGCAGAAAGATCAGCAGAAGACGGAACAGGCAAAAGTCAGCCGCTTTATATGAGCTTAAATCACGTCATGGAGTATTATATTTTTGCGTATTACTTCCAGCCGGCTACAGAGGTGCGCTGTACCGACATACCGTATGGGGAATATTACCGCACATACGGACAGCTTGCACTTTCCATGCAGAAGTACAATGGGGCAAAAAAGGCATATGAGCGTGCGATTGCGTGGAATCCGGTCGATTTGGACGCCTATCTGGGACTGGCAGAGGTGTATAAGTATCAGAATCAGCGGGAAAAATATCTGACGGTTACAAAGCAGGCATACCGTTACTGCTGTACACGCGCAACCATGGCACGCTACTACCGCAATATGGCATTTTATTATCTGTCCGGTTATGAGCCGGAAACGGCGCGTGCATGCTACCAGTACAGCAACGTGTATTACCACACGGAAAATGCGGACAGCGAGTTAAAGTATATTTCCGAGGCAATTCAGCAGGAAACACCACAGACGGATATCCGTGCGATTCAGAAGCTGTTTGACGAAAAACAGATTGAGCCGGGACCGGATTCCCAGACGATTGGCATTGTATATAAGGTCGGTGAAATTTTATTAAAGGACGGCGATTACAAGCTTGCAAAGGATTGTTATTCAATCGTTTATGACATTACGCAGGACGCAGCCGCAGAAAAAATGCTGAATGAACTGGAAGCTGCGATTTCAGGGTCAGAAGAGTAAATTAACAGAATTTTTTTGGGCAAAAAGAACATGAAGTAAGGGAGAAAATGATGAGTAAAATTGACAGTATTATATTTGATTTAGACGGAACACTTTGGAGTTCGGCTAAGGCAATCAGTGAAGCGTGGGGACTGGTATTACAGAAGCATGAAAATATTGAGAAAAAGGAAGTGACAGAGGAAGAACTTTACAGTTGTATGGGACTTCCAATGTATGACATTGCGGCAAAGCTTTTTCCGTCGCTTTCAGAAGATGTCCGCAATCAATTAATGGACGAACTGTGTGAATTTGAAAACGGCTATCTGGAAAAACGCGGCGGCGTTTTATTTAACGGACTGGAAGAAACACTGGCACAGTTACAAAAAAAATATAAGCTTTATATTGTAAGCAATTGTCAGGACGGATATATCGAAGCATTTATCAAAGCACATCATATGGAAAAGTATTTTGAAGATACAGAGTGCTGGGGAAGAACCCGCCTGTCAAAGGGTGAGAGTAATAAGATACTGATAGCGCGTAATCATCTTAAAAATCCAATTTATGTCGGTGATACCGCGGGGGATTACCAGTCTGCCGTTGATGCGGGAATTCCGTTTGTTTATGCGGCATACGGCTTCGGTGAGGTACAGGATTGTGCTTATGAAATCCAGAGTATCCGGGAACTGCCGAAGGTGCTGGAACGGGTGCAGTAACGGACAAAAAAGATTTTTTTACAGCTGTTTTATGTGCTTAGAAAGGAGATGACACTACTTGAAAGATATATTTGATATATCAAAATTTGATTCATATAAAGAAGATAACCGTCGAGAAGTTAAGAAAGCAAATGGCGGATTACCAGTGTCATTGTGGGACACATATTCTGCGTTTGCGAATTGCTATGGCGGTGTCATTATTCTCGGTGTTGCAGAGAATAATGATGGAACATGGAGAACGACAGGACTGAGTGTGGCAGATAAAGGAAAGTTTATAAAGCAGTTTTGGGATATTATCAATAATCGAAAGAAAGTAAATGTTAATATTTTACTCCCTTTTCGGAATTGTGTACCCACTGAAAACGAGCCTATAAACATGCATTCACAATGCATAAAAACACGTTCTGGCTATTTCCCACACATTGAAATATACACTTAGATAACGTATAATACGAAATATATTTTGGGGAGGATTATGATCATGAAAAAGAAATTATGCAGTATTGTTTGTCTTTGCTACTTTGTTTCAATTATGTTATGTGCATGTGGAAGAAAAGAACAGGGGAATCCTATTAGATTGCCAGCCAGAGAGGATATTGTATCGATTGGTGTCTCTGACGGTGACAAATATGCTATATCACCTAACACAGAAGGTGAAGCTACGGAGTTTATTGATGAATTTTTATCTATGCTAATGGATATGGAAACAACCAGTCAGCAATCAATCAATGATGCACCGGTCAACAAAGATTCTATTACGATCAATATAAATTGTGATGGGGCGGCAGGAACTACTCTTTTTTACTATGTAGATAAAGGAATCGAATATGTAGAACAGCCATATCAAGGAATTTATAAACCAACGCCTGCTTTAGGTAATTGTATAACTGAAATGCTTGCTTTGGCAGATAATAGACCGCTAATGGTAACATTTCAGGCATCGGTAATTGAAACGAATCATGATTCAATAATAGTAAAACCGGTAGATGGTTCTTTGGAACTTGATTCAGCAGATAAGTTTTATATATCAAACGAAGAGAACCTTGAATTACAAATTGGAGATTTCGTAGAAATTAGCTATAACGGAGAAATAATGGAATCATATCCTGCACAATTAGGAGAGGTTTATAAAATTACCGTGATAGAACAGACAGAAGCAAATGCCATGTGGGATAGAATACCGATGGTAAGAATAGATGGTAAATTATACTACGATACAGGGAGAGAAAGCATCATGGATGCACGTTGTGGCACTATGGATGGAGAAATAACATCAACTGTCGATGGAACTGAAATACCAACAGAAGATAATCAGTCTAATTTTGGAAGTGGATTTGGTTATCAGTATGGAGCAGACGATACAATAGAAATTTATATGAATGAAAAGTGGTTCGTCTTTGAATACAGAGAAGAATCTGAATGAGAGAATAAACTCATGAAGGGGATTATCGTTGTACACGTTTACAGGTAAAAACGATGCTTCGTGATCAGGCTGAGAATACTATGGATATGGAAGTATTGGACGATATACCAATGGAAGATTTAAACTATGAAACGATACAGGGATACAGAAATCGTCATAGAATACTGAAATATAATATTGTAAGACATTTTCCAGAGTATTTTTTAGATTATCGTGAAATGCTTGACCCGGCTATTCGCTGGACTGACTGTATACAATCAAGTTCAGGGATTCAAGAAATAAATCTCTTATGAAGATGTTTAACCTCATTAGTATTGGGGAACGTTCCGGCAGCGGAGTACCGAATATTTTTAACACGTGGGCAGATGAAGGCTGGAAGGAACCTGTAATTGAAGAACGATTTGATCCTGATCGCACAATATTAACGCTTGAATTTGTTGAAAAACAAGCGAAGAAAACAAGCGAAGAAAAACGAGCAATCATATTGCGAAGATATATGAATATCTTACACAATATGGTGAAGGTAAAACAAATGATATTGCTGCATATATTGGTTTAAGTGCTTCACGCACAAGGGCAATTCTGTCGGAACTGGACAATATTGAGATTATAGGTACCAACACGAATAGAAAGTATAAAATTAAAAAATAGCTAAATTCTTGAAAAAGAATTGACAGATGTGATAAATAGTGCTAGAATATCACCAATTTAACAAATTAAAGAATTAAAGTCGATGAACAAAATAGTACTTTCAGAAGGTACACTACAGAGAGCCGGTGGCGGTGAGAACCGGTGTGGAGAGCTGGAACGAATGGGTTTGGGAGATGCATTGGTGAACATTTTATGGTTAAGTAAGTAGCTGATGACGTGACCTCACGTTACAGGGGCAGGGTATTGCGCAGGCAGTATCAGGAATGAGTCAGATAACAGGTGGCATATCCGGTTTCGGGTATGCTTTTTTTATTTTATCGGAAATGACAGCATTTCTATAATATAAAAATAAAAGCCAGACTATCCGTGACTTTTATTTTCCTATATTTGTAACAGGGAAAATGAAAACACATAATCCGGTATCTGAGAAAACAGGGTGGCACCACGATAATTCGTCCCTTATGCAGTGATAATAGCTGCATAAGGGATTTTTTTATGGAGGAATGGCGATGAAAAGACGGTTAAAAGCATATAAAAAGACAGTCAGCATCGTAGATGAATCTACGATAGCACTGTATGAAAGCCTTGGCAGAGAAAAGAAAGGCTTTCTTATGGAAAGTAATGACAAGGAAAACGGAAGATACACCTTTATGGGTGTTGAGCCGGAAGCACTGATTCAGTCAGACGGTGAATCTCTGGTAATTACAAAGGCAGACGGCACAAAGGAAGTGCGCAGGGGCAACCCGCTGGAGCGGTTAAAAGAATATTACAGTGAATTTGAAATTGTAAAAGAAGACGGTGAACTTGAATTTACAGGTGGACTGGTCGGCAGTCTGGGATATGATTTTATCCGCTATACCGAGGATTTACCGGACGACAATGAAGATGAAATCGGAATTGAAACCATTCAGCTTATGCTGGCTTCAAAGTTTCTGGCAATCGACCATGTAGCAGAAACCTTTACAGCGGTAATACTGGAAGAAGACAGCCCGGAAGGCAAGAAACGCGCAGAACAGGAAGCCAAAGAGCTGATTGCGCGGGCAAGAAAAAATCCAAAGGCGGCAGAGAAAAAACACGTCCATGATGGCATTATCGTGAAAAAATCCGATACCTGTGAGCAGTACAGCAGGAAAGTTGAAAAAATCAAACAGTACATCAAAGAAGGACACATTTTCCAGACGGTGCTTTCACAGCGCTGGACGATTCAGACCAAACAGGACGGTTTTGAACTGTATAAGGAACTGCGGGAATTAAATCCGTCACCGTATCTGTATTATTACAATTTCGGTGATTTTGAAATTATCGGAAGTTCGCCGGAAATGATTGTCAAGCAGACAGATAACAGAGTTTATACCTGTCCGATTGCGGGTACGAGAAAGCGCGGAAAGACACCGCAGGAAGATACGGCATTGGAACAGGAACTGCTCGCAGATGAAAAAGAGCGTGCAGAACACGTTATGCTGGTCGACCTTGCAAGAAATGACATGGGAAGAATTGCACAAATCGGTTCGGTAAAGGTGTCCGAATTTATGAGAATCCAGCGGTATTCCCACGTTATGCACATCGTTTCACTGGTAGAGGGAAGAAAAAAAGGCGAGTATCATCCACTGGATTTGGTATCCTCATTTCTTCCGGCAGGCACCTTAAGCGGTGCACCGAAAATCAGGGCAATGGAAATTATTGACGAACTGGAAACGGTCAGACGCGGATTATACGGCGGCGCAACCGGTTATCTGGATTTTGGCGGCAACATGAATTTCTGCATTACAATCCGTACCATGATAAAAAAAGGTGAAAAAGTCTATTTACAGGCAGGTGCGGGAATTGTGGCGGATTCTGTTCCTGAAAATGAATATCAGGAGTGCTGTAATAAGGTCATGGCACTGGCAAAGACACTGGTCGAGGAGGAAAAGTTATGATATTACTGATAGATAACTATGATTCGTTTACATATAACTTGTATCAGTTTATCGGTACATTTAACAATGATATAAAGGTCGTCAGAAACGATAAAATTACAATAGAAGAAATAGAAGACTTAAATCCTGAATCCATTGTGATTTCGCCGGGACCGAAAAGTCCAAAGGAGGCAGGTATCTGTCTGGAGACCATCCGCCATTTTGCGGGAAAGAAGCCGATGCTTGGAATCTGTCTGGGACATCAGTGTATCGGAGAAGCATTCGGCGCAACGGTTTCTTATGCAAAGAAAATCTGTCATGGAAAACAGTCGCTGATAGAACATGATACAGACGGTATTTTTGAAGGCATTAACGAACCAGTCAAAGTTGCACGCTATCATTCACTTGCAGTCATAGAGGATACCCTGCCGGACTGCTTACAGGTGACGGCAAGAACGCAGGACGGAGAAATCATGGCAATGAAGCACCGGGAATATCCGATTGTGGGATTGCAGTTTCATCCGGAATCCATTTATACAGAGCACGGAAAGAGAATGATAGAAAATTTTGTAAACAACATAGGAAATGGGCAAAAATGCCTGCGGAATGGGGATTAATATGATTCTTGATGTAATTGTTGAAGATAAGAAAAAACGGCTGGTTGAACATAAAGCGGCAGTCAGCGAAGAAGAAATGAAACAGAAAGCATTGCAGAGTACACGTAAAAGTGTGGGATTTGCAAAGGCATTAAAAAAAGACGGTCTTTCTGTTATCGGTGAGTTTAAAAAGGCATCGCCAAGCCACGGGGCAATGGATATCAAGGTGGATTTAAAGGAGCGGATTTTGCAGTATAACGATTTGGTTGATGCGATTTCCTGCCTGACCGAGGAAGACCATTTTTACGGTAGTACGGCGTATCTGGAACAAATCCGGAAAATGACAAATCTGCCGGTTATCCGCAAGGATTTTATTATTGAAGAATATCAGGTCTATGAAGCAAAGGTTATCGGCGCAGATGCGATTCTTTTAATTGCCGCGATTTTAGATGATGAAGCCTTTAAACGACTGTATGACCTTGCTTACAGCCTTGGGCTGGACGTATTGTGTGAGGTTCATGACGAAGCAGAATTGCAGAGAATGCTGGTGTTAGATGTTGAAATCATCGGAATCAACAACCGCAATTTAAAGACCTTTGAAGTGACCATGGATACGACAAAGAAGCTGTCAGCCATGCTTCCGAAAGACTTCAAGGAACGCGGTAAAGTGCTGGTATCCGAAAGCGGTGTCAGCACGGACGGAGATATTTCAGCATTAAAACAGAGCCATGCAGATGCATTTTTAATTGGCACGGCGCTTATGGAATCAGACAATCCGGGGGCGCTTACAAAGCACTGGAAGGAAGTTTATGCAAATGGGTAAGACAAAGGTAAAGGTCTGTGGGCTGACGCGGGAAGAAGAAGCAGAAATGCTTGCGGACTGCCGGGTGGAATTTGCGGGCATGGTATTGTTTTTTCCAAAAAGCAAACGCAATGTCACCTTACAGCAGGCAGAACAAATCCTTGCGGCACTCAAAAAATACGGTGTATCAAAGAGCGTTGCCGTGACGGTGTCCCCGACAAAGGAACAGGTAGAACAGATTATGCGGCTGGGATTTGATTACATACAGATTCACGGAACATTGTCCGATGAGGTACACGATGTGCTGAGGATTCCGGTAATCCGTGCAGTCAACGTGGCAGGAGAAACGGCGGAAGATAAGGAAAGTATCCGGCGGCAGTTAGAAAGCGTTCTGGCAGATGAAAAAACGGCGGGCATATTATTTGACGGCAGTTCGCCGGGCGCAGGAAAAACATTTGACTGGAGCTTGTTAAAAAATATACAAAAAACGGATAAGCTGCTGTTTCTGGCAGGCGGCTTAACACCTGAAAATGCCGCGCAGGCGGTAAAAACCGTAGCACCGGACGTTGTTGATGTCAGTTCCGGTGTGGAAAAAGACGTTTCGCCGTGTGCGGCATTTGCGGGAAAAGATGCAGAAAAAATCACAAAATTTGTAGAAAATGTAAGGTTATAAGACATGATTACCTGGAATCCTGAGTAATCATGCAGGCAGAAGGAGGATAAAATGAGTAACACATATTATGGAGAATTTGGCGGACAGTTTGTATCGGAATCACTGATGAACACACTGGCCGAACTGGAAAAAGCATTTGATGAGGCGATTAAAGACCCGAAATTTATTGCGGATTATAATTATTATTTAAAAGAGTATGTCGGCAGGGAAACACCGCTTTATTTTGCGGAGCGTCTTTCTGAAAAGTACGGCACAAAAATTTATTTAAAGAGAGAAGATTTAAATCATACCGGCGCGCATAAGATTAATAATGTCATCGGACAGATTCTTCTGGCAAAGCGCATGGGAAAGACAAAGGTTATCGCCGAAACCGGCGCAGGACAGCACGGTGTTGCAACAGCAACCGGCGCAGCTTTATTTAACATGGAATGTACTGTATATATGGGTGCGGAAGATATTGAAAGACAGCGTTTAAATGTATTCCGTATGGAGATGCTTGGTGCAAAGGTATGCCCGGTTACAACCGGAAGTTCAACTTTAAAAGATGCAACCAATGAAGCTATCCGTACATGGGCAGAGCGTGCAGAGGATACATTCTATATTATCGGTTCAGCCGTAGGACCGCATCCGTATCCGAAGATGGTAAAAGAATTCCAGAAGATTATCAGTGTAGAAGCTAAAAAGCAGATTCTTGAAAAAGAAGGCAGACTGCCGGATGTGGTAACAGCCTGTGTCGGCGGCGGTTCTAATTCAATTGGTATGTTTGCCGATTTCATTGATGAACCGTCTGTACGTCTTGTCGGTGTGGAAGCAGGTGGATTAGGTGTTGAAACCGGAAAGCACGCAAGTGCAATGGCACTGGGCAAGGTCGGTGTGTTACACGGCATGAAGACTTATCTGTTACAGGATGATAACGGTAATATTGAACTGGCTCATTCTATTTCTGCCGGACTGGATTATCCGGGTGTCGGACCGGAACACGCTTATCTGCGTGATACAGGCAGGGCAGAATATGTGTCTGTGACGGATACGGAAGCAATGGAAGCACTGCTGGAGCTTTGCAAGCTTGAAGGAATTATTCCGGCAATTGAAAGCGCACACGCACTTGCTTATACTTTTAAGATGGCAAAGAATATGAAAAAAGATGACATCATTGTAGTCTGCCTGTCAGGCCGTGGTGATAAAGATGTCCATACAGTAGAAAAGTATTTAAACGGAGAGGAGACTAACAAATAATGAATCGCATTGAAAAAAGATTAGAAGAATTAAAGCAGGAAAATAAAAAAGCATTTATTACATATACAACGGCAGGACTGCCGGATTTACAGACCACGGCAAAACTGATTTTTGCACAGGAAGAAGCTGGTGCGGATATTTTAGAAATCGGCGTGCCGTTTTCAGACCCGGTAGCAGACGGCCCGGTGATTCAGAATGCCTCTTACCAGGCAATCCAGAAAGGCACAACGCTTACAAAGATTTTTGATATGGTTGAGGGTGTCCGCAAAGAAAAATGTGAGGTTCCAATTGTGTTCATGATGTATTATAATACAGTATATCATTATGGACTGGATGCATTTGCGGCACGCTGTATCGAGTGTGGTGTCGATGGACTGATTATTCCGGATTTACCTTTTGAAGAACAGGGCGAATTAAAGACAGTACTTGCAAAGAATGAAGCTTCACCGATTCTGATCCAGCTGGTTTCACCGGTTTCAAAGCAGCGTGTGCCAATGCTTCTTGAAAATGCAAGGGGCTTTGTATACTGCGTATCCCAGATGGGTGTTACCGGCAAAGGTGCCAATTTCCATAAGGATATCAGAGAATATCTGGCAGCAGTAAAACAGACCAGTGCAATTCCGGTGATGGTCGGTTTCGGAATCCGCACGGCAAAAGATATTGAACCGTTTGAAGATATTGTGGACGGCGCAATCGTTGGCTCTAACCTGCTGCGGATTTTAGAAGAAAGCAATTATTCCGTGGATGCAGTCAAAGAATATGTATCCGGATTTAAAAAGGAATTAAATGAAAACAAATAAGCGGGGGTGAACAGCAGTGGTACCGGTTCTTGCCAAAAATGCAGTGCGGATAAAATGTAATTTCCAGAATGCAGGCATGACGGGAAATTATGAATGTGCCTATGCGCTGGGTATTTTAAATGCCCAGCTGGGGCTTCCCGAAATAACAGAATATGAAGATATTGCCGCATTAAAAGAACAGCTTTTGGAAAAAGCCGCAGATTATAAAACGGAAGAGGCAGGCTTAAAGCAGATGGTGCATCTTTTAAAAGAATATGAAGCAGCGCCTGTGGCGGACGAACAGATGCGGGAACTTTTTACTATGGGATTTCATGATAAGAATTTATAAATTTTAGCTGATTTATTATGAAAAATGCCAAAAATTCGGATACCTGTTGACTTATTCTTTCGAATAGAGTATATTTTGTAAGTGAATTAAAATATATGAAATTATTAGTAAATGAAAGTTAAAGGTGGATGTTAAACTATGACACAGACAGTAGAAGTAGCAGACATTGAAAAGACACATAAGAATGCAATCGCTGAGCTTGTGCAGACAGCCTGCAAATTTGAAAGCCATATTGAGATTGAAAGCGAAGGAAAAAATATCAACGCAAAGAGTCTTATGGGGATTATGGCATTTGGCTTGAAAAAGGGAATGGAAGTAAGCATTTCCGCAAAAGGAACAGATGAAAAGGCAGCAGTAGACTGTATCAGCCAGTTCTTAACAAGCAATGCAGAATGTGCAATGTAATGTAAATGTGTGATCAAATGTGAGGAGGTCCGTTTTATGAGAGGAAAAGGAAAATCAGGAGCTACAACAGCAGCAAAAGAAAATGCAGTAAACACAGTTGCAAAGAAGGCAGAATCAACTATTGAAGCAGTGGCTGAAAAGGCAAAAGAAGCTGTAAAGAAAGTAGAAGTTAAAGAAGAAGCTGTTAAAGAAACACTTGCAGAAACAAAAGCTGAGGTAAAGGCAGAAGTGAAAGCAGCAGAAAAGGCAGCAGAAAAGGCTGTAGAAAAAGCAGCAGAGCCTGCAACAGCGGTAACAGCAGCAGAAGCTGCACCTGCAAAGAAGACGGCAGCAAGAAAGACAGCTGCGAAAAAGACAGAAACAAAGCCTGCTGAAAAGAAAGCAGCTGCAGTTAAGAAAACTGTGAAAAAAGCAGTAACAAGAAAGACAGCTGCAAAGAGTGAACCGTCTACGGAAGTATTTATCCAGTATCATGGTAAGCAGATTGATGAAAAGGCATTACTTGAAAGGGTTATGCAGGATTGCGGTGAGGATAAGATTTCAGTGGAAGATTTAAAGCTTTATGTAAAGCCGGAAGATAACGCTTGCTATTATGTTGCAAACGGTAATGTGGCAGGTAAAGTAGATTTATACTAAAATTACTTTATATAGTCAGAACAGAGCTGTTGCGCGAAAACGTTGATTTTCGTGTGGCAGCTCTTTATTTCAATCAGATAAAGGAGAGAGGATGTATGTTTGAAGTTGGCGACAGAGTATTTTACGGTGTTGTGGGCGTGTGTGAAGTAGAAGACATTGCAGCACCGCCGATTAAAGGTATTGACGGAAAGTATTATTATTTACAGCCGGTTTATGATGATAAAGGCATTATCTACTCTCCTGTGGACAGTAAGAAAGTGTCTATGCGGACTATTATCACAAAAGAGGAGGCACAGACATTTTTAGAGCGTGCCAGAAACTGTAAAAGTGATGAACTGCTTAATCAGAAGATTACACCGAACCAGTATGATGAAATGGTAAAATCCCAGGATACGGAAAAGCTGATGCACCTGGTACGTTTTTTATATGATATTAAAAATGAACGTGCAAAGGAGCTGCGCAAAATGAAGTCGGCAGACAGCAGAATGTTAGTAACGGCAAGAAAACTGCTCTACGGTGAACTGGCTGTTGCACTGGGAAAAGATTACAGTGAAATGTCAGATTTACTTGATCAATATCTTGGACAAAATTAATAAATCCGTACAATAAAAATGTTGCAAAAAATATAGAAATAACCGCATACAGTTTTTCATAGATATAAATCAGACAGGATTGATTATCGCAGAACTGAATAAATTCAGTTCGCGATTTCTCCGGCATTAGAATGCCTGCAGAATGGGGATTGGTATGAAGAAAAAACTGATGCGGCGTTTTTGTATTTTGGGCGTATATTGTCTGTGTGTCCTGCTGATGCTGATTGTCAGCGGTGTAGGCGGCAAGGCAGAGCAGACGGCGGCGATTTCTGCAAATGACTGTTATGAGAACAGGATTGCAATTACATTTGACGATGGACCGGGTAAAGGCACAACGGAAAAGTTATTAGACGGACTAAAGGAACGTGGCGTAAAAGCGACGTTTTTTTTAGTTGGTGAAAAAATTGAAGACAACCGTGAACTGGTGGAAAGAATGTATGCGGAGGGGCATCTGATTGGCAATCATACATTTACCCATGTACAGCTTAGTAAGGTGGACGGAAAGCAGGCGCTGGAGGAAATTGTGAAGACCAATACACTGATTGAAGAAATTACAGGCGAACCTGTCCGGTATATCCGTCCGCCATACGGTTCGTATTCCAACAGTCTTTTAATGCAGATTAATATGACACCGGTTTTGTGGAGCGTAGACCCCGAAGACTGGAATACGGATAATACAGGGCAGGTTGTAAAGTCTGTTGTCGCAAATGTAAAATGCGGTGATATTATTTTACTGCATGATATTTATGATTCATCGGTGGCGGCGGCGTTGGAAATTGTGGACGAATTAAAAGCGAAGGGATTCATTTTTGTTACCGTGGATCAATTACTGCTTGATTAATTGTACGAAAGCGTGTACACTGGGGTTAAATTTGAGAGGAAGATTGAAGGAAGATAAGAAAATGAGAGAATAAGAAAATGAGAAACGGAGGGATTACGATGAAGTGGGGTATTATGGCAACAGGCAGTATTGCACAGAAATTTGCGTCAACCGTGAATCGTATGACAGACGAAGGAGAAATCTTACAGGCAGTGGCTTCCAGAACAAAGGAATCTGCGGAAAATTTTGCAAGACAGCACCGGATTCCGGAGGTATTTGATTCATATAAGGCTATGGCGGAGTCCGACAGTGTCGATGTGATCTACATTGCAACACCCAACAATATGCATTATGAAAATGTAAAAATGTGTCTTCTGGCAGGAAAACACGTTCTTTGCGAAAAGCCGTTTACAACCAGTGTGGCACAGGCACAGGAACTCTATGCGCTGGCAGAGGAAAAAGGTCTGTTTTTAATGGAAGGTTTCTGGATTCGTTTTCTTCCGGTTTTACAGAAAATGCAGGAACTCATCAAGGAGGGAAAGTTAGGAGAAATCCGCTATATCCGTTCCGAATATGGATTTGTTGCAAAAGGGGACAGAAAAGTGCGCAAGTTTAATCCACAGCTTGGCGGTGGCGCCTTGTTAGATATCGGTATCTATAACCTCGGTTTTTTAAATATGATTATGGGAAAGAATCCCGATTCATTTACCAGCGACGTCCATATGACAGACGTTGGCACAGATGATTTCAGCGTGATTCATCTGCATTATTCGCAGGAGAATGGACAGGGAGCAGAAGCGGTTGTCACAACGGCAATCGGGCTGGATATCCAGCGGAAAGCCGCAGTTATCGGTACAAAGGGCAGTATTTATCTGGACGATTTTCAAAAGGCGGAAACAATGACGGTTTCTTTATCGGACGGAGAAGAATATGAAATTGAAATTCCGTTTGAAATTAACGGCTTTGAGTACCAGATAAGAGAAGCTTCCAACTGTATCAGAGAGGGCAGAACCCACAGCGGTATCTACACCCCGCAGATGTCCTTGCAGACGTTGTCATTGATTGATGATATCCGTGCAAGCTGGAATATGAAATTTCCATTTGAAAAATAAAATACAGCAAAAATAAAATATAAATTAAATATAGCAAAATAAAATATAGTAAAAGCCTGAAATCACAGGGGTTATGTTATGTATGCGGAGTTGGAATACATGGCGGCACGGGTGGTTTCAGGCTTTTATTTTAGCATTTTACCAGAAGTAAAAATTTGTCGGACAGATTAAGATAGAATATCTGCATTTACATCATCCGGTACAGACTGTAGTATAAAGTGATTTTTATTTGTAGTAAGCAGTCCCTGCTTTTGCAGGCGCGACAGCTCCGCGGACATGGCAGCACGTTCCACGCACAGATAGTCGGCAAGCTGCTGGCGGTCATAAGGAATATCAAAGGAAAGACTGCCCTGCCGCTGGGCTTCGGCAGACAGGTAGGAAAGCAGTTTTTCTTTTGTTGTGCGCTTGCTCATATGTGTGATTTTCTCATTAAACAGTAAAAGCTTTTTGGCAAGAACAGAAATCAGGTTCTGGATTAAATGTGTGTGATGTTCGCAGGCAGACGGGCAGACCCCTAAAATGCGGTGAATATCTAAGTACAGCAGGGAACAGTCTTTCGTTACTACGACACTGATATTTAATGCAGTACCGTTGGAAGCGGCAAAGGGTTCGGCAAAGGTCTGTCCCGGAAGAATCTGCGCCATGATATTTCTGTGTCCCCATACATCTTCCTGAATTACAATCGCACTTCCCGATAACAGCAGTCCCATAGTTGATGTCGTATCTCCGGCACGTAAAAGGTAGCTGTCCTTTTCTTTATCGCTTACAAAAGCCCCCATACAGTGTAATACAGATAATATTTCTGAATCGGACATGCCCGAAAAAATAGAAGCTGTCCTAAGAATCGGTAAAAATTGTTCTAAATTGTCAGTAGTGTTCATATGAATCTCCATTTCTGAGCGACTTGTTGCTAATTTCCATTCCGTAGGTGATAATTTCAAAGGTAATTGATTGTTGTCAAAGTAAATTTTTTATATTATTTTTACTTTGTTTGAAATCAAACATACTTGTTTGATTTATTATAATAAAATCATCACAGAAACGCAAGAGCGGCTGTGCAATAAAAATAGTATAGCCGTTCATCAACAATAAAAACATTCAGAAAGGATTGTTGAAATGAAAAGAAGAATTATCACGATAGATGAAGAAAAATGTAACGGATGTGGTGCCTGTGCCAATGCGTGCCACGAAGGTGCAATCGGAATGGTAAACGGTAAGGCAAAACTGATGCGTGACGATTACTGTGACGGATTGGGGGATTGTCTTCCTGCCTGTCCGACAGGGGCAATTACATTTGTAGAACGCGAAGCGGCAGCTTATGATGAGCAGGCAGTTCTGGAAAATAAAAGAAAGAAAATGCAGGCACAGGGTCAGTCCGGCACACAGATGCCACTTCATGCAGGCTGTCCGGGTACGCAGATGCGCCGTATGCACCATGCGGAAAATAACAGTGCGGCAGGACAAGGCAGTATAACTGGGCTGAATAATAACGCGGGTCAAAACGGTGTAGTGGGAATGAATAATATCGCAGGTCAAAGTAGTGGTACAGAACCGGCAAATGCAGCATCGTTTTCGCCGGTGTCACAGCTTTCACAGTGGCCGGTTCAGATTAAACTGGTGCCGGTAAATGCACCGTATTTTGACGGCGCAAAGCTGCTGATTGCGGCAGACTGTACGGCATATGCTTATGCAGGCTTCCATGAAAAATTTATCAAAAATCATATCACGCTGATTGGTTGTCCGAAGCTTGATGATGTTGACTATTCGGAGAAACTAACACAGATTATTGCCAATAACAATATCAAGAGCATTACGATTGTCCGCATGGAAGTGCCTTGCTGTGGCGGCATTGAATACGCTGTGAAAAAGGCCATTCAGGACAGCGGAAAGTTCCTGCCATGGCAGTGCTATACGATTTCGATTGACGGAAATATTATTGATGAATAAGAATTGCGGAATGGAGAGTAATAATGGAAAATAAAATGTTTTGTTATCAGTGCGAACAGACGGCAGGGTGTACAGGCTGTACACAGTCAGGTGTCTGCGGAAAATCAGCAGATACAGCCAGATTACAGGATGAGCTGACCGGTGCGTTAATCGGTCTTGCGCGTGCAACGGAGAGCAATCCGGCAACACAAAATACGTATCAGACAATTATCGAAGGACTTTTTACAACAATTACCAATGTAAGTTTTGACGATGATGCCATTATCAGGCAGATTGAAAAGACCCATGCGGCAAAGGAAGAACTGGTGCCGGGCTGCGGAAGCTGTGGTGCGCCTTGCGGCAAGACAGAAGATTATGATATGCAGCAGCTTTGGAATGACAATGAAGACATTCGTTCTTTGAAATCGCTGATTTTATTCGGACTGCGCGGCATGGCGGCATATGCTTATCATGCACAGATGCTTGGATATCAAGATGATGAAGTCAATGACTTTTTCTGTGAAGGGCTGTTTAAAGTCGGTTATGAAAATACAATGGAAGAACTGCTCCCAACCGTATTAAAGGTCGGAGAAATCAATTTAAAATGTATGGCATTGCTTGATAAGGCCAATACAGAAAGCTACGGAACACCGACACCGGCAGTCGTACCGCTGACCGTGGAAAAAGGTCCGTTTATCGTTGTTACAGGCCATGATTTAAAAGACCTTGAACTGCTGTTAGAGCAGACAAAGGATAAGGGAATCAACATTTACACACATGGAGAAATGCTTCCGGCACATGCTTATCCAAAGCTGAAAAAGTATCCGCATTTAAAAGGAAACTTCGGTACGGCATGGCAGAACCAGCAGAAGGAATTTGCAAATCTTCCGGCGCCGGTTTTATTTACAACAAACTGTCTGATGCCGCCAAAGGCAAGCTACGCAGACCGCGTGTTTACAACAGAAGTTGTGGCATTTCCAGATACCGTTCATATCGGGGAAGACAAGGACTTCACGCCGGTTATTGAAAAGGCACTGGAGCTTGGCGGATTTGCGGAAGATACGGAGTTTACCGGAATCAATGGCGGAAATAAGGTACAGACCGGTTTTGGACACGGCACGATTTTATCTGTAGCGGATAAGGTTGTGGAAGCCGTAAAGGCGGGCGATATCAGCCATTTCTTCTTAGTAGCGGGCTGTGATGGCGCAAGACCGGGCAGAAATTATTATACGGAATTTGTAAAACAGACCCCGAAGGACAGTATTATTTTAACACTTGCCTGCGGCAAATACCGTTTTAATGACCTTGACCTCGGAGAAATCGGCGGACTGCCAAGAATTATGGATATGGGACAGTGTAATGATGCGTATGGCGCAATTCAGGTGGCAGTTGCCCTCGCAGATGCGTTCGGCTGCGGCGTCAATGACTTACCGTTATCTTTCGTACTGTCATGGTACGAGCAGAAAGCGGTCTGCATTTTACTGACACTTCTGCACTTAGGCATTAAAAATATCCGTTTGGGTCCGTCTTTACCGGCATTCCTCTCACCGAATATTTTAAATTTCCTTGTAGAAAATTACGGCATTGCACCGATTACGACACCGGAGGAAGATTTGAAGGCACTGCTGGGAAAATAAGAGTGTTGTACAGGATATAAAAATTAAGATACTGTTTAGTTAGATAACACTGCCTGAAAATGGTGGCTGGATAATAAAATGAAATGATAAGGCATCGGACAGACTGCATGAGGGCAGGACTGGACGGTGCCTTGTTTTGCGTGAAGGAAGATAAGATATAAAAATTTTGACACAGGGTACGTCTTTGTTATATCCTACTAGATTACGCTTAAAACAGGGTTAAAAATAAATGAAAAAAATTTGAAAAAAGTGCTTGACACGAATAGTGCCTTTGTTTAACAATCAACTATAATAAAATGAAAGAGATAGGATTATGTATCAAATATGTACTTGAGTACCAATAAAAAGATAGAAATGTACTTAAACACATATGCTATGAAATCATAAAAAATATGGTATAAAATAGAGGTGGGCAAATGAATATAGAGAATTACATAGAAGCACAATACAGAGAATTGCAGACAAAAGGATTAAATGCTGAATTTTTAGATTTATATAAAAATGTAGAATACAGTAAACTCCGTGAAATTATAACAACATTGCATCATTATTTTACATCTTTATTTAGAACAATGAATGAGAGACTTCCCACTGGTAAGTATGGTAATCATTTTTGGGCTGCTCCAAGTAGGGAATTGATAGACATTATAGAAATAACTTTAGGATTATATAATGTGCTCAAAGGTTCAAAATATGCTTTTGAAATTGATGATTATTACTTTAATTTGATAAAAAAATGTAAGAATTTTCTAAGCTCGAATGGTGGAAGCGCATTGCCTCCCAACATGGAAAAAATAGAATTGTATTATATACAACCAATTTTTATAATGGAAAAAAGTATTATTGTAAAAAAAACGGATACAGAAATGGTGTATAATCTAAAATTAATTGGAGAAGGTTCTTATGCAAATGTATATAAATACAAAGATACTTTTTATAATTGTAATTTTGTTATAAAGCGTGCAAAGAAAAATTTATCAGAAAAAGAACTACAGCGTTTTAAAAGAGAGTATGAGGAAATGAAAAAATTATCTTCACCGTATATTCTTGAAGTATACAGATATTCTGAAGATAAGAATGAATACATTATGGAATATATGGAGTATACGTTGGATTCGTATATTACTAAAAATAATACTAAATTATCTGATTCTCGAAGAAAAAGTATTGCACAACAGGTTTTAAAAGCCTTTAGTTATATACATTCAAAGAAGCGATTGCATAGAGATATAAGCCCCAAAAACATATTAATAAAGGAATATGAAGATGTGCTAGTGGTTAAAATAGCCGATTTTGGTTTAGTTAAAATACCTGATAGCGGACTGACTACAGTCAACACGGATTTTAAGGGATATTTTAATGACCCATCACTTGTGACAGAAGGATTTAATGCTTATAATATATTACACGAAACCTATGCTTTAACAAGAATAGTACATTACATTATGACTGGAAAAACTAACATTGAAAAAATAGCGGACAGCAAATTAAGGGCTTTTGTGGAAAAAGGATTAAATTCAGACAAATCAAAGCGATTTCAGAATGTTTCCGAAATGGTAAATGCTTTTCGTAAAATATAATAAAACTATTGATAGCAAGAAATGTTCCATATAACTAAGAAAATCTATATTAAAGCATATTAAGGTATATTTCTTAAAAATAGTTATACTTGTTTTATATTTAAAAGAAAATATTGTTTTTAGTAAATGTTATTAAATTGCATACGAGAAAGCAAGCCGAAAAAATTAACTTGTGCAAATTTTGCACAAGTTGCTGATAATGGCAAATATATAATTATAAATATATTCATCAGCAGTGGTTGTTGCAGTGGGATATTGTATTAATTCTAAACGAATAACACAGTTTAGAGTATGAAAGATTAGTGGGTATATATGCTTATAATATTAATAAAAGCAGACGGTAAAAATAATTCTTGAAAGATAGTGGTTAATAATGAAAAAATTAAATGAAACGACATTTACAGAAAGAGAATTAAAGATTTTTAAAGAAATCCAAGAATATGCAAAGAAATATCAGACGAAAAAGGTTGTATTATTTGGTTCAAGAGCGAGAAGAACGAATTGTGAAAAGAGCGATATAGATTTAGCTGTATATGGCTGTTCTGATGTTACAGAGTTTTATTTTGATATTGAGGAGGAGGTCAATACATTGCTGATGTTTGATGTTATTGATATGGACAGGAAAAATATATCAAAAGATTTGTTGCAGGAAATAGAAAGAGACGGGGTTATTATTTATGAAGAAGTTTGAAAATTTTGAAGTGCATTTGCAGACGTTAAAAAAAGCACCAATGGAAGATTTGGATAATGAATTTATCATCAGTGGTATTATTGATAAATTTTATATTCAGTTTGAATTGGGCTGGAAAATGTTAAAAGAATTATTACAGTATGAGGGCAAAGCGATTGGAGCAACCGGTTCTCCACGCTCTATTATAAAGGAAGCATATAATTGTTATGACTTTATGAGGGAAGATATCTGGTTGGAAATGTTGAAAAATCGGAATGACACAACGCATATTTATGACGGTGAAAGTGCAAAAAATCTGGTGAATGTTATTATAACGGATTATATTCCTGAATTTCAGCGGGTATTAGATGAACTTAAAAAAATTTACGGAGAAATTTTGTATAACATATAGAATAAAATCGGAGGTACAAATTCATGACCACCACCCACTACATTCCAGACACCACTCCGCCCATACCCTACACAATCATCCACTCCGCCCGCAGGACACTGGGGCTTGAGGTGCGGGACGGGAAGGTGACGGTGCGTGTGCCGGACCGACTGCCGGAGCGGGAAGCCGAGCGTTTCGTGGCAAAGCACACGGATTGGATTATAAAAAAGCTGTCCGAAGATAAGCAGCGACAGCAGCAAAAGTCGGCTTACCGGATTCCGGAGCCGCAGGAACTGACCCAAAGCCAGATAGAGCAGATGAAGCTGGAATTTGAAACAAAGACAAAAAAATATGCGGTGCAGATGAATGTCACCTACGGAAGAATTACGATTCGCAACCAACAGACCCGCTGGGGAAGCTGTAGCAGTAAGGGCAATTTGAATTTCAATTACAGGCTCTTTTTTCTGCCTGAGGAACTGCGGGATTATGTTATTGTGCATGAACTTGCGCATAGGCGGCAGATGAATCATTCTAAGTTATTCTGGGCAGAGGTGGAAAAGGTTCTGCCGGATTATAAAGTGCGCAGGCAGGCTTTAAAGCGGATTGTAATCTGAGCAATAGAAAACAAATAATTTTATTTTTTCCCCGATTTGCTTGCATTTTTTTAAACTTCATATTATGATAGAAAGCAATGAGATAAATGCGAGGAAAAAGAGGAGTAGACAGGCTTCTGCCGCAAGAGAGAACCATTCACGGGCTGGAAGGTGGTTTCGGATCAGAACTGTTGAAGGTAGCTTTGGAGCAGCACAGCTGAACACAGACGGCACAAGCGGCATGGTCTGGAAAGTAGGTAGTGACGTATCCTGCGTTAAAGGAGAATGAGGATTATGCGTTTCTTCTATATAATAGTAGGTGTTATATCAGAAACAGCCGCATGATTGAACAAAGGTGGTACCGCGTTATATACGCCCTTTGCAGCAACGAAAGACGCTGTAAAGGGCGTTTTTTGTAAAAAGTTACAAAGAAAGGATTTTAACCCATGAGCAAAGAATTAGAGAAGAATTACAATCCTTCCGAAATTGAGGAAAGACTGTATCAGAAATGGCTGGATAAGAAGTATTTCCATGCCGAAGTAAACCGCGATAAGAAACCATTTACAATTGTTATGCCGCCTCCAAACATTACAGGTAAGCTGCATATGGGACACGCACTCGATAACACGATGCAGGATATCCTGATTCGTTTTAAGAGAATGCAGGGATATGAAGCACTCTGGGTTCCGGGAACAGACCATGCAAGTATTTCTACAGAAGTAAAGGTTACCAATGCCTTAAAAGATGAAGGAATTGATAAGCATGAACTCGGCAGAGAGGGCTTCTTAAAAAGAACATGGGAATGGAAAAAAGAATACGGCGGTACGATTACAAGCCAGTTAAGAAAAATCGGTTCTTCCTGCGACTGGGACAGAGAACGTTTTACAATGGATGAGGGCTGTTCAAAGGCTGTACAGGAAGTATTTATCAAATTATACGAAAAAGGACTCATTTACAAGGGCTCCCGTATTGTCAACTGGTGTCCGGTATGTAATACTTCCATTTCCGATGCAGAAGTAGAACATGAGGAACAGGCAGGACATTTCTGGCACATCAATTATCCGGTAGTTGGCGAAGAAGGCAGATTTGTTGAAATCGCAACGACCAGACCGGAAACACTGCTCGGCGACAGTGCGCTGGCTGTAAATCCAAACGATGACCGTTACAAGGATTTAGTCGGCAAAATGGTTGAACTGCCTTTAACAGACAGACAGATTCCAATTATTGCAGATGAATATGTTGATATGGAATTTGGTACAGGTGTCGTAAAGATTACACCGGCACATGACCCGAACGACTTTGAAGTCGGCAAGCGCCACAACCTTCCGGAGATTAACATTTTAAATGATGATGCAACCATTAATAATCTCGGCGGCAAGTACGCAGGCATGGACAGATATGAAGCTAGAAAAGCCATGGTGGCAGACCTGGACGCACAGGGCTTACTGGTTCGTGTAGAAGACCATGTACACAATGTAGGTACACACGACAGATGTAAGACAACGGTTGAACCGATGATTAAACAGCAGTGGTTTGTTAAAATGGACGAGCTGATTAAGCCTGCCGTAGAGGGCGTAAAGAACGGTGACATCGAATTAATGCCTGCTTCTATGGACAAGACTTATTTTAACTGGACAGACAATATCAGGGACTGGTGTATTTCAAGACAGCTCTGGTGGGGACACAGAATCCCGGCATATTATTGCAAGGACTGCGGCGAGATGACAGTTTCAAGAGAAGCAGTATGCACCTGCCCGAAGTGCGGCAGTAAAAATGTAGAGCAGGACCCGGATACACTGGATACATGGTTTTCATCTGCATTGTGGCCGTTCTCAACACTGGGCTGGCCGGATAAGACACCGGAGCTGGAATATTTCTATCCGACAGATGTACTTGTAACCGGTTACGATATTATTTTCTTCTGGGTAATCCGTATGATTTTCTCAGGCTATGAGCATATGGGTGAAAAGCCGTTTGGCAAGGTATTATTCCACGGTCTTGTAAGAGATTCACAGGGCAGAAAGATGAGTAAGTCTTTAGGAAATGGTATTGACCCGCTGGAAGTTATTGATAAGTACGGTGCAGATGCACTCCGTTACACACTGATTACAGGAAATGCACCGGGTAACGATATGCGTTTCTACTGGGAAAGAGTTGAAGCGAGCCGTAACTTTGCAAATAAAGTATGGAATGCTTCCCGTTTCATTATGATGAATGACCCGGATAATAAAGTAAAGGCAACCGATGCACAGCCGGCGAATTTAACGGCAGCAGATAAGTGGATTCTTTCTAAAATGAACAATTTAATTCAGGAAGTAACAGATAATATGGAGAAATATGAACTCGGTATTGCTGTTGCAAAGTTAAATGATTTTATCTGGGAAGAATTCTGCGACTGGTATATCGAAATGGTAAAACCGCGTCTGTACAATGATGAAGATACCACAAAGAAGGCAGCTATCTGGACATTAAAGAAGGTACTGATTGATGCATTAAAGCTGCTTCATCCATATATGCCGTTTATTACGGAAGAAATTTTCTGTAATATTCAGGATGAAGAAGAATCTATTATGATTTCTGCATGGCCGGTATATTCAGAAGCATTTAATTTTGCGGAAGATGAAAATGCAATCGAAACCATTAAGCAGGCAGTACGTAATATCAGAAATGTCCGTGCGGAAATGAATGTTGCACCGAGCCGTAAGGCAAAGGTATTTGTTGTATCCGAAGATGCGAAGATTCGTGATATTTTTGAAAACGGTAAAGTCTTCTTTGCAACACTCGGATATGCAAGTGAAGTAGTTATCCAGCAGGATAAGAGCGGAATCCCGGATGATGCCGTATCAACGGTTATCCCGGATGCAGTTATCTACATTCCGTTTGCAGAGCTTGTAGACATCGACAAAGAGATTGAACGTTTACAGAAGGAAGAAAAGAAGTTAAACGGTGAAATCGCAAGATGTAACGGTATGTTAAACAATGAGAAGTTTACATCCAAAGCACCACAGGCAAAGATTGACGAAGAAAAAGCAAAGCTTGAAAAGTATACACAGATGCTTGCACAGGTACAGGAACGTTTAAAGACACTTGTCAAATAAGCATACGGCTGATATACTAAAAATAGTTACTGAAAGTATAAGCAAACGCCGTGCAAACGGCAGAAAAGAGGTTGTTATGTCAGCAAAAAAGATGCATGCAATTCCATATGCACAGTTTTCAACAGAAATGCGCAGCGGTAAGATTATTAAAATCGATGACGGATTTACAAAGCTGTTAGGCTACACAGAAGACGATGTAAAGAATGGTCTGGTATTTAAGCAGTTTGTACCGGATTTAGAATACAGTGAAATTATTGCAGAATTAAGAGAGCAGTTTATTGAGAAAAAATATGCCTGCTATCGTCATGAGGTTGTATCAAAGACCGGAGAAATCCGCATGATTGTTGCATTTTTCACAATTCAGAACAAGCTGTTAAACGGTCACCGCGTACTGGAAGTCAGCGTTGCGGATATTACGGATTACACACATTTTCCTGAAACAAAATAAAAAATAACAGGCTGCACGGAAATTTTTAAAAGTTTCCGTGCGGCATTTTTCACACATCAAGCTTTGCTTGATGTTGGATAATTGGTTTTTGAGGAAAATGATTGTAGGAATGGAGATAAGGTTATGGAATTTCAGTTTTCTAAAAGAGCGGAAAGCTTTCAGCCCAATATTTTTAACATTTTAAATGAAAAAAGACAGGCGCTCATAGAAAGTGGAAAAAAGATATACAATATGTCTGTAGGAACACCGGACTTTCCGCCGGCACAGCATGTATTGGACGTAGTCAGTGAAGCGGCAAAAAATCCGGAGGAATACAAGTATTCGCTGGGAGATACCGGGGAGCTGTTATCGGCTGTAGAGGGCTGGTATCAGAACCGCTACGGTGTTACCTTGCAGGATGATGAGATTTTATCACTGGCAGGCTCGCAGGAGGGCTTTGCCCATGTCGCACTGACACTGTGCGACCCAGGTGATGTGGTTTTAGTGCCGAATCCCGGCTATCCGGTATTTGAAGCGGGTCCTTTTTTAAACGATGCGAAGATTGCGTATTATGAGTTAGATAAGACAAACCATTACGCACCGGCATTGGATAAGATTCCGGAGGAACTTGCAAAAAAAGCAAAGATGATGGTGGTTTCTTATCCGCTCAATCCGACCTGCACCTGCATTGAAAAGGCAGATTACGAAAAGATTATTGCATTTGCAAAGAAGTATAATATTGCAATTATTCATGATAATGCGTATTCAGAGATTGAATATGACGGCAGAACAGGATTTTCATTCCTTTCCGTGCCGGGAGCTAAAGAGGTCGGCATTGAATTTAATTCGCTGTCAAAGACCTATAATCTGACGGGAATCCGCATTTCCTTTGCATTGGGAAATAAAGAGCTGATTCAGAAGTTTAAGACAGTCCGTTCACAGTTTGACTACGGAACGAGCTTTATTGTGCAGAAGGCGGCTGTTGCTGCACTGACAGGTCCACAGGACGGAGTAAGAAAGCAGTGTGCGGCTTATGAAGAGCGCAGGGATGCGCTGTGCGGCGGTTTAAACGGCATCGGCTGGCAGGTTCCGTATTCAGAAGGTACGATGTTTGTATGGGCGCCGCTTGCAAAGGGGTATACCTCATCAGAAAAGTTCTGCATGGATTTACTGGAAAATACAGGGGTGCTTTGCACGCCGGGCAGTGCATTCGGAAGCGAGGGCGAAGGTCATGTGCGTTTTGCGTTGGTACTTCCGCCGGAAGAAATTAAAAAGGCTGTAGAAGCAGTAGGAGCGTGGTTATGAAAGATACCGTATATTTTATTGTGATATCGTTAATCATGGTTGTGATGGCATATTTTGTGGCATTTGGCTGTGAGAAGCTGATTGAAAAGAAAACTCATGTCAAATTTTCATCGGAAAAGACGAAGGTCAACAAGCTGGTGATTATGGCAATGCTTTCTGCGGTGGCAGTGGTATTGATGTATTTTGATTTCCCGCTGGTATTTTTAGCGCCGGGATTTTATAAGCTGGATTTCAGTGAAGTTCCGGTTTTAATCGGTTCATTTTTATTAGGACCGTGTGCGGGTGTCATTATTGAAGCCGTCAAAGTGTTACTGCATATGTGTCTGAAAGGAACGACCACGGCATTTGTCGGGGATTTTGCCAATTTCATCTTAGGCTGTGCGTATGTTGTACCGGCGGCAGTGATTTATCATTTACATAAAACGAAAAAAATGGCGGTTGTATCACTGATAGCAGGCGGTGTTATTTTAATTATCAGCGGAACACTGTTAAATGCCTTTTATCTGCTGCCGAAATATTCGCAGTTATACGGTATGCCGGTTTCGGCGTTTATTGAAATGGGCAGTAAGATTAACGGTTCAATCCACAATCTTTTTTCGTTTGTTGCACTGGCAGTTGCACCGTTTAATTTGATAAAATCAGTGATTGACGGCGTAGTGACATTTGTTTTGTACAAATATTTAAGCAGACATTTAAAGGAAACGGTATAAATTTTCAAAAAGATGTCCATACTGTAGAAGAAATCTTTTAACGTGTGGAGGTTCTTATGAAAAAATGTAAACTGGCACTGGTCGGGTTACTGCTTGTACTGAGTATGGGCGTACTTGTGGCGTGCGGAAATGAAAAAAATGAAGAAACCGGGAGTAATACTGATTCAGGAAATAACCATGAGTCAACCGGTGTGATTGAAGAAATTGTAACTGATGCGGCAACCGGTGTGAAGGATGCGGTTACGGAAGCCGGTACAATTTTAGAAGATGCCGGACGCGGTGTGGAGGATTTGTTTAGCGGAAATGCCGAGGAGCAGATGACCGATTCCACACTGGAACAGACAATGCCAAGATAGGCAGTATCATAGACGAGTTGTAAAAGACATGAGTTTTTCGTAAAGCTCATGTCTTTTGCCGTTGGGAACATGGCACTTATCATTGTGATTTTAGTGTCAGAACAGTTTTGGTGCTGGACAGGCGGTGCGGATTTGTAGACATCAGGGCATGAGATATGATATACTGTGAGCATGTCGTGCGCCGTACCGGAGGAAATCGGAAGGAAGTGCTGTGCGGCATGAACAGACAGCGAATATAGGATTGCAGAAATGAGGAAGGTGCTTTATGAAGCATGGATATGTAAGAGCAGCGGCGCTGACACCGGTTATCCGGGTGGCGGACTGCGAATATAATACACAGCAGGTATTAGAAGGCATGAAGGAGGCATTTGCAAAAAAGGCGAAGGTTGCCGTATTTCCGGAAATGTGTCTGACGGGATATACCTGCAATGATTTATTTTTACAGGAAGTATTGATAAACAGTGCATTAGAGGGCTTGGAAAAGCTGATTGCATCATCGAAGGAAATGCCGGGCATGGTCAATGTAGTCGGACTTCCGTTTACTTATGCGGGAAAACTCTACAATGTGGCGGCAGTTTTTTGTGGCGGAAAATTATTGGGGCTTGTGCCGAAGAAATTCCTGCCAAACTACGGTGAATTTTATGAAAGAAGACAGTTCACACCGGGTTTTGAAACGTGTGTAACGGTTGAAATATCTGGACAGCGTGTTCCGTTTGGCATGAATCAGTTATTTGTATGCAAAAATATGAAGAATTTTGTAATTGCGGCAGAAATCTGTGAGGATTTGTGGACACCGAATCCGCCGGTAACGGCACATGCCATGCACGGCGCAACGGTGCTTGTAAACTGTTCTGCCAGCAATGAAACGATTGGCAAGGCATCCTACCGCAGGGAACTGGTAAAGGGCGAGTCGGCAAGACTGGTGAGTGCCTACATTTATTCGAGTGCAGGCGAGGGCGAATCCACGCAGGATATTGTCTTTAGCGGACACAACCTGATAGCGGAAAATGGCACACTGCTTTCAGAGGCAGAGAAATTTGCCAATCAGAATGTGTATGCCGATATTGATTTGGAAAGAATTGCATTTGAAAGAAGAAGAATGTCTACATTTACGGTGGATACAGACTGTTCCGGCTATACGGTGGCGGAATTTGAAACGGTCGTGGAGGATTTGGATTTAATCCGGTATTTTGACAAAGCGCCGTTTGTGCCGTCAGATATAGCGGAACGTAACAGCCGATGTGAGGAAATTTTAGATATTCAGACATACGGACTGAAAAAACGTCTGGAGCATACAAAGTGCAAGAGTGCCGTTATCGGTATTTCCGGCGGACTGGATTCCACACTGGCACTGCTTGTAACCGTACGTGCATTTGATTTGCTGGGGCTGGACAGAAGCGGTATTACGTGCGTGACAATGCCGTGTTTCGGTACAACAGACAGAACGTATGGCAATGCAGTGACATTGACGAAAAGACTGTCCTGTACACTTCGTGAAATTAATATCAAAGCGGCGGTACATCAGCATTTTGCGGATATCGGACACGATGAGAGCCTGCACAATGTAACCTATGAAAACGGACAGGCAAGAGAGCGTACACAGATTTTAATGGACATTGCAAACCAGACAAACGGCATGGTTATCGGAACCGGCGATATGTCCGAGCTGGCACTCGGCTGGGCAACATATAACGGCGACCATATGTCGATGTACGGTGTCAATGTTTCAATTCCAAAGACACTTGTGCGTCATTTGGTACGGTATTATGCGGATAACTGTAAGGATAAGGAATTGTCTGATACATTGCTCGATATTTTAGACACACCGGTCAGTCCGGAACTGCTTCCGCCGCAGGAAGACGGAACGATTGCGCAGAAGACCGAAGATTTGGTCGGTCCGTATGAATTACATGACTTTTATCTGTATCATATGCTGCGTTTCGGGGTACAGCCTAAGAAGCTGTTCCGTATTGCAAAGATTGCATTTGACGGTGAATATGCGCCGGAGGTAATTTATAAGTGGCTTCGGACATTTGTATGGCGTTTTTTTGCACAGCAGTTTAAACGCTCCTGTCTGCCGGACGGTCCAAAGGTGGGCAGTGTCGCCGTTTCGCCGAGAGGTGATTTGCGTATGCCAAGTGATGCGGCGGTGCAGTTATGGATAAAGCAGTTAGATGATATCCGGGAAGAATATCATTTTTAATTTACTATGAAAAGAGCGGCAGAAGACCGCATGAATGGAGGACATGAAAAATGGCAAAGAACAACCGGCCACAAAACCAGCAGGAACAAAAAGTAGTGACCAAGTATGACAAGAAAGTACAGAAACGAAAAGAAGCACAGCGCAAGGCAGAGCGGGATAAAAAAATAACCGTATTTGCCTGCATTGCGGCGGCAGCGGCAATTATCGTGATAGCAGTGTGTGTTGCGGTATCCAATTATACAAAGGTGCATAAGAAATTTATCGAAGTCGATAACACACCGGTCAGCCAGATTGAATTTGACTTTTACTACGGCGTGGCAAAATCAGATTTGTTAAATTCTTCTTTATACGGCACAATGACATACGCATCTTATTTCACATCTTATATGGGATATGATACAGGTAAATCCGATGCAAGCCAGAAATACGCTTCATCAGATAACACATGGTATGACTATTTTGCCAATACGGCAGTTACGAAAATCAAGGAATTTAAGGCGTTAAACAAGGCAGCGGACGATGCCGGTTTTACATATAATACGCTGGAAGATGATTATAACAGTTTTATTGAAAATATTGCATCCGAAGCAGACAGCAACAGTATCAGTGTAGGGGAAGCCTATAAGGAGCTGTTTGGCAGTCATGCAACAGAAAGCAGTATTAAGCCGTATGTAGAGAAATATTTAAAAGCGGCGGCTTATCAGGAAGAATTACAGACAACACTGGCGGCAACCGATGATGAAGTAGCAGCTTATTATGCCGAAAATAAGGATAACTACGATACGGTAGATTACCGCTCATTTACAATTACGGCAGAAACAGCCGGTGATACGGCAAGTCTGGCGGCGGCAAAGACGAAAGCAGATGCCATGGCGGCGGCTGTAACAGATGAAGCTTCCTTTGCACAGGCGTGTACCCAGTATGCCGCAACCGATGAAGATAAGGAAAAATATGCAGACGAAACAGCTTCTTTAAGCAAGAGTGCAAAAAAATCTTCCGTAACCAATTCATCGCTTGCAGACTGGTTATTTACACAGGACAGAAAAGCTGGTGAAGTAACGGTCATTGAAGATACAGACAATTCAGCTTACATTGTGGCATATTTTATCAGCCGCAGTTATGATGAAAGCAACAATACAACGATTGCAAACCAGCTTCTTTCGCAGAAGTATAACGAGCTGATTACCGGTTACACAGACAATATGAGTGTAAACAATATCAAAAACAGAATTAAAATGCTTTCAGAATAAGAAAGGATTATGGCAAAGTGAAACTGGATTTGGGAAATTATCGGTGTGCAATTTTTGATTTGGACGGAACACTGCTTGATTCTACGTGGGTGTGGGAAAAGATTGATATTGATTTTCTTGCAAAACGTGGAATCGCCGTTCCGGCAGATTATATGCAGGAAATCCGTAACCACAATTTTATTACTGGTTCAAAATATGTCATTGAACGCTTTCATCTGAATGAAAATGCAGAGGATATTGCAGCAGAGTGGCATGAAATGGCACAGGAGCAGTACGATAATGTGATTACGTTAAAACCGGGAGCCGGTGCATTTTTAAGAAAATTAAAGGCACAGGGCATGAAATTGACGGTGGCAACCTCGTCTACGCATACGCTGTTTGAAAAATGCTTAAAACGCAACGGCATCTATGATTTGTTTGACAGCTTTACGGAAACGCATGAGGTAGAGCGTGGCAAGGGATATCCCGATGTCTATGAACTGGCAGCTTTACGCTGTCAGACGGATACGGCACACTGTATCGTGTTTGAAGACATTTTAAAGGCAGTGCAGGGCGCAAAAAAAGGCGGATTTTATACGGTTGCCGTGTATGATGCGGCATCCGCGCAGGAGCAGGAAGAAATTAAAAAATTGTGTGACAGATATATTTATGGATATGAAGAATTGGAGTAGAAATGCAGAAGAAGTATTTATTATTTGACTTAGACGGAACACTGACCGATTCTAAGCTTGGCATTACTAGATGTGTGCAGTATGCACTGAAATCACTGGGCATTGACGAACCGGATTTAGACAAGCTGGAGTGTTATATCGGACCGCCGTTAATCGACAGCTTTCAGCGTTATCACGGTTTAAGCTTAGAGCAGGCGCAAATGGGTGTGGCTAAGTACAGAGAGCGTTTCCGTGACACGGGAATTTTTGAAAACGAAGTGATTGCGGGAATCCCGGAAGTTTTAGAGGAATTAAAGAAGCGCGGCTATGTCATGGCGCTGGCAACATCTAAGCCGGAAGAATTTGCACTGCGTATTACAAAGCATTTTCATCTGGCACAGTATTTTGAGATTGAAGTGGGCAGTGGCATGAACGGAGAACTTAAGTACAAGGCAGATGTCATTGAGGAAGTGTTAAGACGCATTGCACAAAAGCACCCAGAGCAGGACATGGCAGAAATTGAAGCCGATTCGGTAATGATTGGCGACCGCGTGCATGATATTGAAGGTGCAAAGAAGTGTAAGATTGAGTCGGTCGGCGTGCGTTTTGGATTTGCAAAGCCGGGCGAACTTGAAGAAGCAGGCGCAGATGAAATTGTGGCAACACCGGAGGAACTGCTGGAGGTGTTTGGGTAAAGCCTTGAAAATAGACATTTATTTTTAAAATGTGCATATAATAGTATATACATTATTGAAAATTTTTATATGTAGATAATTACAAAAGCATAATTTCTATGTTATGATTACATTGTAAAAGACAGTAATAAAAATTACTGGTTTTGAAATTATTGAAACAGAAGCAGCAAAACAGGACAGCAATCAACCTACGATTGCTGTCCTGTTTTTGCGTGATACGGAGAAAATATAAAAAACAGAAATTGCTGCTTGACAAATGGATATATTCGAGGTACTATTAATCCACAGTAATCCTACTAAACATATATGATATAAGAAAAGAGAGGAAATTGATATGGGTAAAATAACAGAAAGCGCATTAGAATTAGTTGGAAAAACACCGTTATTAAGAGCGTCAAGATATGCAAAAAACGTTGGAGCAGAGCAGGCAGATGTTTTAGTAAAGCTGGAATATTTGAATCCGGCAGGTTCCGTAAAGGACCGTATCGCACTGGCAATGATTGAAGATGCAGAAAAGAACGGTATTTTAAAGCCGGGTGCAACAATCATTGAACCGACATCAGGTAATACTGGTATCGGTCTTGCGGCTGTTGCGGCAGCAAAGGGTTATAAGGCAATCCTTACACTGCCTGAAACAATGAGTGTAGAAAGAAGAAACCTGTTAAAGGCTTATGGTGCCGAACTTGTGCTGACAGAAGGCGCAAAGGGCATGAAGGGCGCTATCGCAAAGGCAGAAGAATTAAGAGATTCCATTCCGGGTGCTGTTATTTTAGGACAGTTTGTCAATAAGGCAAATCCGGCGGCTCATAAGGCAACAACAGGACCGGAAATCTGGGAACAGACAGACGGCAAGGTTGACATTTTTGTAGCAGGTGTCGGTACAGGCGGAACAATCACAGGTGTCGGCGAATACTTAAAATCACAGAATCCTGATGTAAAGATTGTTGCTGTAGAACCGGCATCCAGCCCGGTACTTTCAACAGGTACAGCAGGTCCTCACAAGATTCAGGGAATCGGCGCAGGCTTTGTTCCGGAAGTGTTAAACACAAATGTATATGATGAAATTATCACAATCGAAAACGAAGATGCGTTTGATGAGGGCAGAAGATTTGCAGTCAGCGAAGGTATTCTTGTCGGTATTTCATCAGGTGCAGCTTTAAAGGCGGCTTCTATTTTAGCCGCAAGACCGGAAAATAAGGGTAAGACAATCGTTGCATTATTACCGGATTCAGGTGACAGATATTTATCAACACAGTTATTTAACCGCTAAGGAGCCGCAGAAAAACTCATGGAAAACAGAATTGAAAAAATAAAGAAAATGCAAAAGGAAAAAGATGTTGTCATTCTGGCCCATTATTATGTGGACGGTGCCGTACAGGAAATTGCGGATTATGTAGGAGATTCGTTTTATTTAAGTAAGGTTGCCACACAGGTTACACAGCAGAATATTTTGTTCTGCGGTGTATCCTTCATGGGCGAAAGTGCCAAAATTTTAAATCCGGAAAAGAACGTGGTAATGGCAGATGCCCACGCAGACTGCCCAATGGCACATATGGTTACGGTAGAACAGATAGAACAGGTCAGAAAAGAAAATCCTGACGTTGCCGTAGTCTGTTATGTCAATTCAACCGCAGAAATTAAGGCAGTGTCCGATGTCTGTGTGACATCATCCAATGCCGTGAAGGTTGTAAAAAATCTTCCGGAGCAGAATATCTTTTTTGTGCCGGATAACAATTTAGGCAGATATGTGGCAAAACAGCTGCCGGAAAAGCATTTTATCTTCCATGACGGTTTTTGTCATGTACATAAGAGTATTCATGCAGAAAATGTAAAGGCAGCAAAGGAAGCGCATCCGGAAGCACTGGTGCTTACGCACCCGGAATGTACGGAAGATGTTATCGAACTTTCGGATTTTGTAGGCAGTACATCAGAAATTATTGATTACGCGACAAAGAGTGATGCCGACCGTTTTATTATCTGCACGGAAATGGGTGTGTTCTTTGAGTTACAGCAGAAGAACCCTGAAAAGAAATTTTATTCAGTCGGACACAGACAGTTCTGTCCGAATATGAAGAAAGTGACATTAGAGCGTGTCGAAGAAGCACTTGAAAAAATGCAGCCATACGTTGAAGTTCCGCAGGATGTATTGGAGGCAGCCGCAAAGCCGTTAAAGAGAATGTTAGAGCTGGCGGCAAAGTAAATAAGTGGCAAAGCAGCCTGTATGCGCCTGCCGGGGGAAATATCCGGTGGGTGTATGCGGGCTGTTTTTTACGCTTTGGCAAGGGTGGGGGTTAGAATCGTTTTTTACGGTGGGGAAAATGCGGGTGATTTTTGTGGGGAGTTCTGTTATAATGAGTGTAAAAAGTAAATTATGATGCAAAAGGAGCCAGCTATGTCAAACACAACCAAACGTGCATTGGAAAATTCACTCAAGCAGATGCTTTTAAAGAAGCCGCTGGATAAAATAACAATCAGCGATTTGACAGATGATTGCGGAATCAGCCGCATGGCATTTTATTATCATTTTAAGGATATTTATGATTTGGTGGAATGGTCCTGCATGGAAGATGCAACGCGGGCATTGCAGGGGAAAAAGACATACGACACATGGCATGAGGGATTAAAGCAGATATTTGAAGCGGTTCTTGAAAATAAGCCGTTTATCATGAATGCGTACAGGGCATTGAGCCGGGAGCAGATAGAAAATTATCTGTTTATGCTGACACACAATCTGCTTATGGGGGTTGTTGAGGAAAAATCCAAAGGACTTGACATTACCGAAGGAGAAAAAAGTTTCATTGCTGATTTTTACAAATATGGGTTTGTCGGTGTCATGCTTGACTGGATTGGCAAGGGAATGAAAGAGGATTACACAGAGATTACAGACAGAATGAGCGCCACGCTGGACGGCAGTATTACTAATTCGATTCAAAATTTTGCAAATAAAAACCTTACAACTTTCCGCATTTGATAAAAATTTAATCAAATTTATGATTTTGTAAATTGAAAAAGATTTGCCGATTCTTTATGATAAAACCATCAGGAACGTTCATAATAAATTTTAGAGAATTCAGAAAGGTGGCAGTCATTATGGCAAAAAAATCAAAACTGGGTGTTGCATCTGCAATCGTAGTCGGCGCAGGAGCAGCCGCATTATATGCAAAAAAGGCGAGTGAAAACAAGCAGGCAAAAAACAGACAGACAGGAAAAAAGGCAGACGAAACACAGGAACGAAACGAGTACCGCAATACAGAACGCGGTAAGTATGAAAAAAACAGCAAAGGTATTTATTACAGCAACGGCAACTACGAAGCATTTGCCCGTCCGGAAAAACCGGAAGGTGTTGACGATAAGCATGCATACCTTGTAGGCAGCGGGCTGGCTTCACTTGCGGCGGCGTGTTTCCTTGTACGTGACGGACAGATGCCGGGCAAAAACATTCACATTTTAGAAGCTATGGACATTGCAGGCGGTGCGTGTGACGGTATTTACGATGCTTCCCGCGGTTATGTAATGCGCGGCGGCCGTGAAATGGAAAATCATTTTGAGTGCCTGTGGGATTTATTCCGCAGTATTCCATCAATTGAAACACCGGGCGTTTCCGTGCTGGACGAATATTACTGGCTCAACAAAAAAGACCCGAACTATTCATTATGCCGTGCAACGGTAAACCGTGGACAGGATGCCCATACGGACGGTAAATTTAATTTAAGCCAGAAGGGTTGTATGGAAATCATGAAGCTCTTTATGACCAAGGACGAAGATTTATACGACAAGACGATTGAAGATGTTTTTGATGACGAAGTGTTTGATTCGACATTCTGGTTATACTGGAGAACGATGTTTGCATTTGAAAACTGGCACAGTGCATTGGAAATGAAGCTGTATTTCCAGCGTTTTATTCATCATATCGCAGGTCTGCCTGATTTCAGTGCGTTAAAATTTACAAAATACAATCAGTATGAATCCCTGATTCTGCCGATGAAGAAATATCTGGAAGATGCCGGCGTAGAATTCCGTTTTAATACAGAAGTAACAAATGTTATTTTTGAGCATAAGGACGGCAAAAAGATTGCAACGGCGATTGAGTGTAAGGAAAAAGGTGTTGAAAAGGGCATTGTCCTGACTGAAAATGACCTTGTATTTGTTACAAACGGAAGCTGTACGGAGGGAACGATTTACGGCGACCAGAACCATGCACCAAACGGTGATGCAGAAGTGCGCACAAGCGGCTGCTGGAGCCTTTGGAAAAATATTGCAAAGCAGGACCCGTCATTCGGACATCCTGAAAAGTTCTGTTCAGATGTAGCAAAGACGAACTGGGAATCTGCAACGGTTACAACACTTGATGATAAGATTATTCCGTATATCACAAAGATTTGTAAGAGAGACCCAAAGAGCGGAAAAGTTGTAACAGGTGGTATTGTAAGCTGTCAGGATTCTAAATGGCTGTTGAGCTGGACGATTAACAGACAGGGACAGTTTAAGGACCAGGATAAAGATAAGGTCTGCGTATGGGTATATGGACTATTTACCGATGTACCGGGCGATTATGTTAAAAAGCCGATGAAAGAGTGTACCGGTAAGGAAATCACAGAAGAATGGCTGTATCACTTAGGTGTGCCGGTTGAAGAAATCGAAGACCTCGCTGAAAACAGTGCAGTTTGCGTACCGACAATGATGCCGTATATTACAGCATTCTTTATGCCAAGAACCAAGGGCGACAGACCGGACGTTATTCCGGACGGCTGTGTAAACTTTGCTTTCCTCGGACAGTTTGCGGATACACCAAGAGATACTGTATTTACAACAGAGTATTCTGTAAGAACGGCAATGGAAGCGGTTTACGGACTGCTCGGTGTTGACCGTGGCGTACCGGAAGTATGGGGCAGTGTTTACGATGTCCGTGAATTGCTTGACAGCTCCGTAAAGCTGATGGACGGAAAATCTCCGCTTGAAATTCAGCTGCCTGGACCGCTCAATGCCTTAAAGAAGCCTTTATTAAAGCTTGTAAAAGGCAATGTTATTGAAAAATTACTGCGTGACCACGATATTTTAAAAGATAATATGTAATTTTACGGGACCGGCACAAAATGAAGTGCCGGTCCCTTTTTGAACGTATCTGCGGCATATGTCACATTTGGGGAGTAGCTTTTGTTTTCTGTAAAAATTTCCAGAAAAAACCATATGTAAAATGGTAAGAATTGACATACAATTTTAATAAATTTCATAAATTTTTTGATACCAACAGAGAAAGCGGCGGATTATAATAAAAATATGTGATAAATAACGAGGTGACGACATGGGGGATAAAATGAGCGATAAAACAAATGAGCCGGTAAAAGAACTTAAAGGTCTGACCGAACAGGAAGCGGCACTCAGGGTAGAACAGGGACTGGATAACCGTGCCGATACGACGACGGATAAATCTATCAAAGAAATAATTTTTTCCAATGCATTTACATATTTTAATTTAATATTTTTAATTATTTCAATATTGCTGCTATGCGTAAAATCATACCGGAATCTGACATTTCTGCCGATTGTTATCGGAAATACGCTGATTGGCATTGTACAGGAACTGCGTGCAAAGAAGATTCTGGATAAAATGAATCTGTTAAACGCGCCGCATGCAACCGTATTAAGAGAAGGCATGCAAAAGCAGATTTTATCGGAAGAACTGGTAAAAGACGATATTGTGGTACTGCGCGCGGGCGATCAGATTTGTGCCGATGCGACAGTGCTTGAGGGAAATGTGCAGGTCAATGAATCGCTTCTGACAGGCGAAGCCGATGAAGTTGAAAAAAAGGCAGGCATGCCGCTGTTATCAGGCAGTTTTGTGGTTGCGGGAGAATGTTACGCACGGCTTGATAAAGTGGGAAAGGATTCGTATATTTCAAGACTTGCGACACAGGCAAAATCCATGGGTAGTGGAGAGCAGTCAGAAATGGTGCGCTCGATTAACCAGATTGTCAAATGGGTTGGTATTATAATTATTCCGATTAGCATTATTTTATTTTACCAGAGTTTTTATATCAATCACACAACCTTGCAAAAAGGTGTCACGTCAACCGTTGCGGCAATCATTGGCATGATACCGGAGGGGCTGTATCTGCTGACGACAATTGCGTTGGCATTAAGTACCATGCGGCTTGCAAAAAACAAAGTGTTACTGCATGATATGAAAAGTATTGAAACGCTTGCAAGAGTAGACGTGCTGTGTGTGGATAAGACGGGAACAATTACAGAGCCGTCCATGTGTGTCAAAGAGATTCACGCATTTTCAGGGAAAAATGAGCATACAGCGGGACAATATAGCCGGTTTGATGAAGCAGAACAGTCCACGCGGTTTCATGAAATAGAGCTGGAAGCCTTGTTGGCAGACTATGTCCGGGCATCAAAGGATAACAATGCGACCATGCAGGCATTAAAAGCATATATGGCGCAGAATATTGGAAAAAATAACAATGCTGTCAATTATAAAAATACAGATACAGAAAACAGACAGGTGGTGGAAGTCTTTCCGTTTTCATCGGCTGTAAAGTACAGCGGTGTTGTATTTAACGACGGTGCTTATGTACTGGGGGCGCCTGAATTTGTTATGCAGTCCCATTTTTCCGAGGTAGAACAGGAACTGCTTCCTTATACAATGAAAGGATACCGTGTGCTGATATTTGCCCGCTATGCAGGCAGGGATTTGAAAAACGGATTGACGGAAGAAGTGACACCATTGGGCTTTATTGTGCTGTCCAATCCAATCCGTGCCAACGCAAAGGAAACATTTGCGTATTTTAAAGCACAGGGTGTACAGATTAAAGTCATTTCAGGAGATAACCCGGAAACGGTTTCGGAGATTGCAAAGCAGGCAGGCATTGAGGGGGCGCAAAATTATATTGATGCCACGCGGTTAGATTCACAATTTAAAATTGAAGAAGCGGTCAGAGAGTATACGGTTTTTGGCAGGGTAACACCAAAGCAGAAACAGCAGTTGGTGCAGGCACTCCAGAAAGATAAACACACAGTTGCAATGACGGGTGACGGTGTCAATGATATTCTTGCCATGAAAGATGCGGATTGCAGTGTAGCAATGGCATCGGGCAGTGAAGCGGCTTCGCAGGCGGCGCAGGTTGTCCTGCTGGATTCGGATTTTGCACATATGCCTTCGGTTGTCTGGGAGGGCAGACGTGTCGTCAATAATGTGGAACGCTCGGCAAGCCTGTTTTTGGTAAAAAACATCTTCTCCCTGCTGATGTCGGTATTTTCGGCTGTATTTATGATTACATATCCGTTGGAACCGGCACACATTTCATTGATTAGTATGTTTACAATCGGTATTCCGGGATTTTTGCTGGCATTAGAGCCAAACAAGGAACGAATCAAAGGGAAATTTATCAAAAAAGTTTTGTTAAAAGCACTGCCAGCCGGACTGACCGATGTCTTTGTGGTTGGTGCGCTGGTGATATGCGGCGATGTCTTTTCACTGCCGTCAGCGGATATTGCGACAGCGGCGACACTGTTACTGGCGGTTGTCGGATTTATGATTTTAATTAAAATCAGTGAACCGTTTAACAAGATGAAATATGCCATATTATTTGGCAATATCGCAGGACTGCTGTTTTGCGGTATTATGCTGAATCACCTGTTTGCAATGAGCCAGTTGTCGGCAATCTGTATGCTGTTATTAATCGTATTCGGATTTGCGGCAGAATCCTTATTCCGCTACCTGACACTGCTGGTTGAAAAAGCAGACGAGTGGGTAGAGAAAAAAAGCCGGACACGTCCGTAAAGAGCGTGTCCGGCTTTTTTTGCATGGATTGGATTTTGGATTGGTAATTTATGATAACTCCAGCTTTCCTGTATACAGCTGATAGTACGTTCCCTTTTGTGCAATCAAATCTTCGTGGTCGCCGCGCTCAATAATCTGACCGTGGTCTAATACGATAATTGCGTTACTGTTGCGGATAGTAGAAAGGCGGTGCGCAATAACAAATACGGTACGTCCCTTCATTAAGTTATCCATACCCTTCTGTACGATACTTTCGGTACGTGTATCAATACTTGAAGTTGCTTCGTCCAGAATTAAAACCGGCGGGTCGGCAACAGCGGCACGGGCAATGGAAATGAGCTGGCGCTGTCCCTGTGACAATTCTTCGCCGTCACCGCTTAACAGCGTATCATAGCCGTGCGGAAGCATATTGATAAACTGGTCTGCGTGAGCCAGCTTTGCCGCATTGTAAATCTGTTCATCGGTTGCATCAAGATTACCGTAGCGGATATTGTCCTTAATCGTACCGGTAAAGAGGTGCGTATCCTGAAGAACAATACCGAGTGAACGACGTAAGTCATCTTTTTTAATCTTTGTAATATCAATGCCGTCATAGCGGATTTCACCGTTCTGAATATCGTAAAAACGGTTAATCAGGTTGGTAATCGTTGTTTTTCCGGCACCGGTAGAACCTACAAAGGCAAGCTTCTGACCCGGCTTTGCAAAAAGACTGATATCCTTTAAAATAATCTTATCCGGGTTGTAACCGAAGGTCACATCCTTAAAACGGACATCCCCTGTTAATTCGGTATAAGAAGCCGTGCCGTCAGAAGCCGTCTGCTTCCATGCCCAGATACCGGTTCTTTCCTTACATTCATGAAGAATGCCGTTGTCGTCCTTTGTGGCATTGACAAGTGTAACCGTTCCTTCATCCGCTTCCGGAGTTTCATCAATCAGCGCAAAAATACGTTCTGCACCGGCAAGCGCCATAACGATAGAGTTAAACTGCTGTGCGACCTGCATGAAAGGCTGTGTAAAGCTTTTTGTAAACTGTAAATAAGAAGCCATAACACCCAGTGTAATGCCGCCGACACCCATAACGGAGAGCGTACCGCCTAAAACTGCGGTTAATACGAACTGGAGATTACCGATGTTACCGATAACAGGTCCCATGATATTGGCGTACTTATTGGCATTTGCGGCGCTTTCAAATAAAGCTTCGTTTAATGCGTCAAATTCTTCTTCGGACTTTCTTTCGTGGTTGAAAACCTTTACCACACGCTGACCGTTCATGCGTTCTTCGACAAATCCGGTAACGTCGGCAAGTGCTACCTGCTGGCGCACGAAGTATTTACCGCTGTTTCCGCCGATAGCTTTTGTTACAAGAATTAAGATGCCGATAACGGCAACTGCAAGCAGTGTCAGCAGAGGGCTTAACACCAGCATGGCAATAAACGTTACAATAATTGTAAAAAAGGACATCAGCGCCTGCGGAATCGACTGGCTGATCATCTGGCGCAGGGTATCCGTATCGTTCGTATAAAGGCTCATGATAGAACCGTTGGTATTCTGGTCAAAGTAGCGGATTGGCAGTGTCTGCATATGCTCAAACATATCGTCACGCACACGCTTTAACACTCCCTGACCGATGTATACCATCATTCGTGTATAAATAAATGTAGAAAGTACACCCATTAAAAAGACACAGCCTAAAACAGCCAGTGCCTGATAAAATCTTGTGAAATCCGGTGATTCCTGTCCGATTAACGGAATAATGAAATCATCGAGCATATATTTCAGTGACAAGGACACAGAAATAGAAGCAACGGAGCTGATTAAAATGCACACAAATACCAGCACAAAACGCAACTTATACGTTTCGGTTACGTATTTGAGCAGTCTTTTGGCTGTTTTGAGTGTATTTTTTGAAAGCCGGGACGGCTTTTTTGTTTTCTTTTCATTACTCATTTTCAGCACCTCCCTTTACCTGTGATTCATAAACTTCTCTGTAAATTTCATTGGTCTTTAACAGTTCTTTAGAAGTACCGATACCCGTGATTTTACCGTCATCAAGCACGATAATCTGGTCGGCATCTTCAATCGAAGAAACACGCTGTGCAATAATGATTTTTGTGGTATCCGGAATTTCTTCACGGAATGCTTTACGGATTAGCGCATCGGTTTTTGTATCAACTGCACTTGTCGAATCGTCCAGAATCAGGATTTTCGGTTTTTTAAGCAACGCTCTTGCAATACAAAGGCGTTGTTTCTGACCGCCGGATACATTGTTACCGCCCTGGACAATCTGTGTATTGTAGCCGTTTGGAAATTCCTGGACAAAGCCGTCAGCCTGTGCCAGTTTACATACATTCTGTACTTCTTCGTCGGTTGCACTTTCATTTCCCCAGCGGATATTTTCATAAATAGTACCGGAGAAAAGAACATTTTTTTGTAAAACCATGGAAACCTGGTCACGCAGGGCTTCCAGATTGTAATTGCGTACATCGACACCGCCGACTTTGACAGCGCCGCCGGTTACGTCATACAGTCTTGGAATGAGCTGTACGAGTGTGGATTTGGCACTTCCCGTTCCACCGATGATACCGATTGTCTGACCGGATTGAATGTGAAGGCAGACATCTTTTAAAGAAAGAGTACCGTCTTTACCTGCATAGCTGAAGTTTACATGGTCGAAAATGATTTCTCCGTTTGCAACATCCTTTACAGCATCATCAGAATCCTGCATTTCAGGCTCTTCATTTAAAACTTCTGCGATACGGTCGGTAGAAGCTTCTGCAATCATAATCATAACGAATACGAAAGTTACCATCATCAGGGACATCAGAATCTGAAGTGAATAGACGATGATACTGGTCAGTTCACCGGTCTGCATTGTACCGGTAACAATGCTGTTTCCGCCAATCGCAACAATGACTAAAATAACAACGTACATGGTAAACTGCATGACAGGAGAGTTCCATGCAACGATTTTTTCTGCCTTTGTAAACAGGCTGTATACATATTTGGAAATGATGTGGAATTTGTCAATTTCGTAATCTTCACGGACAAATGCCTTTACCACACGGGAAGCATTGACATTTTCCTGTACGGAATTATTTAAAACATCATATTCATCAAATACCTTGATAAAATGCGGGTGCGCCTTTTTGGCAATAAATATCAGTGTTCCGCCAAGCAATGGGATAACGATTAAAAACAGCATGGCAACCGTTTTATTTAAAACGAGTGTCATAACCCATGATAAAATAATCATAATCGGTGCTCTGGCAAGAAGACGGATACTCATCATATATGCCATCTGTACGTTGGTAATATCCGTTGTCATACGGGTTACCAGACCGGAAGTAGAAAAGTGGTCGATATTTTTAAATGAAAACTGCTGGATTTTATAAAAAATATCGTGGCGCAGATTTTTGGAATAACCTGCCGCCGCAACGGCCGCCATATTACCGGCAGTCACACCGAAAAACAGGGCAAGCATTGCCATTGCAACTAAAATAATACCGCGCTGGATAATGTAGTTTAAATTTCCGTTTGCAATGCCCACATCAATAATTTTAGCCATTTCAAGCGGAATCAGAACTTCCATAAAAACTTCAAGAATAACAAAAAACGGTGTCAGAAAGGACTGCTTTTTATATTCACGCACGGACTTTAACAGTGTTTTGTTCATGGTTTGATTCTCCTTAATTTTATAGTTTATTTTCAGAAAGGTTTTGTAACATTTGCAGGAGCACCTGCTTGCAGACTGCCACATCTTTTTTGGAAATGCCCTGGGTCATCTGGGCTTCTGATTCATTGATGTGGTACAGGATACTGGGACGAAGCGCCTCTGCCTTTTTGGTAGGCACAATCCGTTTGAGTCTGGCATCTTTTTCAACACTTTCGCGGTAGATAAATCCGTTTTTTTCCATCAGCTGTAAAATGCCGGTTACAGTAGACTTGCGGATCTGAAACTCTTCTTCAATATCCTTTTGATAAATTTCCCGATGCAGTGTTTCCAAAAGAATGAACTTAAGAATGTGCTTCTGCATAACGGTCAGACTGTCACCGTCAATCATAGTGACAATGCAGTTTTTTCGTTTCATCTGGTGGGAAAGCATCTGAATCAGTCGTCCCATGTGCATGTTAGCGGATTTTTCATCAAAATTCTGCAATCCAATCACACTCCTTTCTAAAGAAATGGTTAGCAACCTAACTTTTGATATTATAGGGAGAAGATTTTTAAATGTCAACTTTTTCTTTAGGAGTTTATAAAAAGTTCATATTCGGGAAAAATTTATCATTCCGCATCTGCTGCATGAAGATTAAAATATAGGGCGGAATGCAGCTAAGACACGGAAATGTATAAAAGGTACATTTTCGTGTCCATTTATGGAAAACGGATTTTGTCAGAATGTTGATTTTTTATAAAAAATATAGTATGATAAAAACAGTTCAAGTGTAAATATGAGGGGGATGGATAATAATGAAATATTGGATAAAAAGGAGTGTACTGCCTTTTGGTATTGTATGTCTGATGAGTATGGCACTGTTTGGCTGTGGCAGGGAGAAAAAGGAAGCTGTAACGGTACAGCCCGAACTGGTTATCGGAAGCGATGACTATGAGCCGTATAATTATCAGGATGAGAATGGCGATTATGCAGGTGTTGATGTGGAGCTGGCAAAAGAAGCGTGCCGCCGGATAGGCTATACACCGGTCTTTAAACAGATTCAGTGGGATGATAAAGATATTTATTTAGAAAACGGTGAAGTTGACTGTGCGTGGGGCAGTTTCTCAATGGATGGCAGGGAAGATGATTATATCTGGGTCGGACCTTATATGTACAGCAGGGAAGTTGTGATGGTGCGGACGGACAGTGATATTTATAAGCTGGATGACTTAGCTGGGAAAAATGTTGCGGTACAGTCCAGTACACAGCCTGAACGGATTTTTTTAGGGCAGGGTTACGATATAATTCCCAAGGTGAAAAATGTGTATTCCTTTGTAGAGATGAATGAATTATTTGCTGCACTGCGCAAGGGATACGTCGATGCCTGTGCGGGACATGAGATTGTGATGCAGGAATATTTAAGGCAGTCGGGTCAGAAATACCGCATTTTAGATGAGGAAATCATTGATTCAAAACTGGGTGTGGCTTTTTCAAAAAATAAAGACACCCAGAAGGCAGAACAGCTTCGTCAGGCGATGGCGGAGATGCTTGAAGACGGAACGGTTCAGTGTATTCTGGAAAAATATGGGATGGAAGACCGGGTGGCAGCAGGGGGGATTACACCATGAAAAAATCAGGACAGTCTAAAATGAAGGTGCAGTTATACGAAGGACTCCTCGTGGTTGTCATTATAGTGGTTATTGTCGTTCTGGTACTGGCGGTCCGCTCGGATAAAAAAAATATTGAGAAGACCTTTGACAATACACTGACTTATTTAAAAAGTCAGTGCTTAAGCTACGATGAGGTCGTACAGGCAGATAAAATTAAGAGCCTGGTACGGCTGACAGAACAGGCAGTTGAAGTAGGAGCGGATATCCATAGGGATTCTGAGTTAATTGATTCAGTATATTTAAAGAACTATACAGAGGCACAGCGGATGGCAGGAATTATCATTTTAGATGAAGATATGCAGCCGGAATGTCAATACAGCAATGTCGGATTGGATTATGATGCATGGAAGGAACTGATTCAGGATAAAAAAATCAGCGAGATTACAAAATATTCTAAAAAAATCTATGCAGAACGGATTCAGAAAAACAAAAAATGGTATGATCTGGCAGCAATATCCAGAACAGACAGTCCGGGAGTTGTATTTTGCTACTGTTATCAGGATACAGACCGTCTGACAGACAGTTATGCGGCAGTCAATAATCTGCTTGCCGGATATGCCATGGATATGAATGGTACCCTTTTTATAGCAGCTGATGATAAAATTTACGGAACAAATGATGCGCAATACGAGAATTGTCAAACCACGGAAATTCCAGTTATACAGGAATTACGTTCCATAGAACGCTCAGATAATCTGGTATATTTTACAAGTGACGGACACCGTTATTGTGGCGGAAAAGGACGATACAGGGATTATAATTTATACGTATATTATCCACAGAAAGAAGTGTTTGCGGCAACACGCAGGACAGTTCTTTTGGCATTATGTATTTCCATGCTTATCTGGGCAGCTGCAACGGTGGCAAGAAATAAATCCGGGCGGGTTCATATGCGGGAATTAAATGAGCAGCTAAAGATTATTGAAGCACAGCAGAAAAAAGAGGTGGAATATCAGTTAAAATTAAAGCAGTCCATGGAAGAAGCAGTCCGTGCTAATATAGCAAAGACAGATTTTCTACGCAGAATGAGCCACGATATCCGTACACCGATTAACGGAATCAGGGGTATGGTAGAAATCGGAAGGTATTATAAGGATGATTTGGAAAAACAGAGCGATTGTCGTGAAAAAGTCTGGGAGGCTTCCGGCTTTCTGCTGGACCTGGTCAATGATGTTCTGGATATGAATAAACTCGAATCCGGACAAATCCAGCTTTCAGAAGATTCTTTTGATTTGCAGGATATTTTAAATGAAGTAATGTCTATTTTAACGGTACAGGCAAAAAAGAAAAATGTCTGTTTTTATCCGATACAGACACAGCTCATGCACTGGCATTTAATCGGCAGTCCGTTACATCTGCGGCAGATTCTTTTAAATATTATGGGAAATGCCATTAAGTATAATAAAGAAGGTGGTTCGGTGACGACATCTGTGACAGAAACGGAGAGTACATCTGATTTTAACAGAGTCATGCTGGAATTCATATGTCAGGATACAGGAATTGGTATGAGTAAAGATTTTCAGGAGCATATGTTTGAACCGTTCGCTCAGGAAAAAGAGATGATGCAGACCGTTTACAGCGGCACGGGACTGGGACTTCCGATTGTCAAAAAAATTGTAGAGGTAATGCAGGGAACAATTGATTATACCAGTGAAAAACAGAAAGGCACAACATTTGTAATAAGACTGCCGTTTCAGGTGGATAAGAAGGAACAGTATACAGTGCAGGATGAAGAGGCAAAAACTGTGGTACTTGACGGCATGAAAGTTCTGCTTGCGGAAGATAATGTGCTTAACATGGAAATTGCAGATTTTATCTGTGAGAATGAAGGCATGATTGTTACAAAAGCATGGAACGGAAAAGAAGCATTGGAGTTGTTTGAACAGGCTGAACCCGGCACATTTGATATTATATTGATGGATTTGATGATGCCGGTTATGAGCGGACTTGAAACGGCAAAAAATATCCGGGCGCTTCAGCGGCCGGATGCAAAGACGATACCAATCATAGCAATGACGGCCAATGCTTTTTCGGATGATGTGGCAGACTGCAAAGCGGCGGGAATGAATGAGCATGTGTCAAAGCCGCTGGATGCGGATAAGCTGATAGAAACGATAGCAAAATATGTTTCAGGATAAAAAATAAGGATAAAAAATAATAATTTTTTATAGACACCAATCAATAGATATGGTATATTAAATTGCTACTATAAAAACGAAAGAATAAAACATGTACAATAATGTATGGAAAGGCAGGCGCTATTGAGAAAAAACATTACAAGAGGAAAAAGAATTTTTGCGGCAGCAGCCGTAGTGACAGCAGTGTGTATGACAACAAATACAGTTGTTCCATTTATGACTTATGCATACGCAGATACAGCGAATATACGTGCAGGGGCAGTTACTGTTACAAGTGAAAGCCAGCTTCGTCAGGCATTGCAGGCGGGCAGCAGTTTAATTGTTGTCAGTGGGAGTATTACGGTTGCAGAGGATGCTGCGGGAACACCTCTTATGATACCGGGAAATGTGACGATAACAGGGGCGGACAGCAGCAGTGAACTGATTATCAGAGGTGCAGTACAGCTTACCGGTGATCATGTTACGATTCAAAATGTAAAATTGCATTTTATTTCCACGAATGCTTTACAAAGCGTCGTACATAGAGAGATTTTTCTGGCTGGACACAGTCTGGTACTGGATAGTGTAGATACGTATGTTAAAGGTGGTGCAGGTTCCGGACTGGGAGGTTTTGGGGGAACAGAAGAAGAACTGCTCCCAACAGTCTATGCAGGCGGATTTAAAAATACGGTTGTCGGACAAAATGCATCATTGACTGTTACCAATGCGGTTGAAAATACAAAGATTCAGGCCGTTTACATGAGCCATGATTCCGGGAGTGATGGGAAAACCGCATATACAGGCAGCGCAGAAGTTTATGCAGATGCAAAAACGGTTATTCGTGAAGGAATTCATACAGAAAATAACAGCTGTGCAGATATTACGCTGAAAGGCATGGGAGAGAGTATTATTGCCAGTGCGAAAATAAAAGATTTTTACGGCAATGAAAACACCAGTCTGACCTTGCAGAAATGTTCTGTAGACGGCAATATCCAGAATGTTGAAAATGTTATATTGGATGATGAAGCGGAACTGTGCCTGGTATCCGGCAGTTTAAAAAATATAGAGGTAAAAAATAAAGCCTCTTTAAATCTGACAGAGTATGATGAAAGTATCTTCGTTGAAATTAAAGGAAATTTCACCGGAAATCAGACGTCAGACAATATCGCAGACGGCTATATTGTATTAAAAAAGGATAATCAGGTCATTATTGATAAGGATGTAACAGGTACAACGAAGGCGGCAGTCGGTAATAAGCTGTTTCCATCCGTTTTCACGGAAGGTTATACTTATATAACGGCGCAGGGCAAGGCAGCGAAGGAAAGCTTTGCACCGGTAAAAGCAGGCTGGTTTTTTAAATATACCGTGGACACACAGTCGAACTGGACAGCAACGACAAAGCAGCCGGAGGAAGAAGACTTATCTGTTGGCAGACTGGTGATTCAGTCTGCACCGCAAACGGTAAATATCAACCGCATTTTCCAAAAGGAAGACGGCTCAATTCCTGATGATACGGTGTATTTTGATATTGACTGTTATAACAGTCAGGGAGTATTAATGGACGGTGCTGATGTGACCGACTGGCTTGGAAGCAGTGTTTTGGTTATGAAAACGTCACTTTGGGAAAGTGAAGATGCGGAAAGTCTGAATGAAACCAATTGGGGCGAAGCTGTCGCGCTGGTAACGGACGGAGAAAATTATCCAAACCGTTATTTTTTAGAAGCATATCCGGGGGCAAAGACGGGAACATATACTTTTTTATTTTTCCCGAACGGATATGATGAAGGCGATATTGAAACAGTCGGCGCGGTAAAAGCCCAGAAAGATAAGATATTTGCAGAATGTACGGTGGAATTTACCGATAAAGATATTGAACCGGTGCAGAAGCATCAGGTGATTGTAGGCAATGGAACCGGTTCGGGAGAATATGCAGCAGGCGACATTGTCACTATAACTGCGGCAGGTGCGGTACAGGGTATGGCATTTGACCGGTGGGCAGGCAATACTGCACTTGATTTTACAGAGAACACGGACAGCCATTCAGCGACAGCTGTATTTATCATGCCGGACGGTGATGTCGAAATCAATGCAGAATATAAAGACATTTCGGCTCCGACAGGAGAGATTACCGTATCGACAAATAAGTGGAACGTATTCTGCAATGCAGTGACATTTGGAAAGTTTTTCAAGGAAAGACAGGAAGTCGGTATTCATGCAGATGATCTGGGGCTGGGTATCGATAAGGTTTTTTATCTGATTTCTGAGGAAGCAAAGACGTTGGAAGAAGTGCAAAATATTCAGGCTTCAGACTGGACGGTTTACGAACAGCGTTTTGCAATTGATCCGGATAAAAAATGTATTGTTTATGTTAAAATTACAGATAAGGGAGGAAATACAGCCTATCTGTCTACAGATGGACTGGTATTTGACGGTTCTTCACCGGTTATCAGCGGCGTAAAGCATAATGAAACATACGGCGGCAGTGTTCAGTTTACGGTAAACGATGACAATCTGGACTATGTGGAGATTGACGGTGTTTTAGCAGGTCGTGAAAACGGAGGTTATACGGTCACAGATGTTGAAGGAGCGCATACAATCACAGCCGTTGATAAAGCCGGAAACCGTACACAGGTAAGCGTTACAATTGTACACGCAACACAGCCAACAACGGAAAGTACAACAGAAGCGTCAAAGCCAACGGAAAGTACAACCGAAGGTACAACAGAAGCGCCAAAGCCAACGCAGAAACCAACGGAAGCGCCGACAGAGGCAACAAAGCCAACGGAAGCACCGACAGAGGTGACAAAGCCGACTGAAAAGCCAACGCAGAAGCCGACACAGGCGACGACGGAAAGCACAACCGAAGGCACAACAGAAGCGCCAAAGCCAACGCAGAAACCAACGGAAGCGCCGACAGAGGTGACAAAGCCGATAGAAAAGCCGACAGAAGCCCCGACACAGAAGCCGGAAACAGATGAAAAGGTCATTTATGAAATGCGTCAGGATGCAGATGGTAACTGGCATTACTATGCAAATGATACTATTGCTGCGGATTACTGTGGCATGGCAGTAAATGAATACGGCTGGTGGTATATCAAGAATGGTGATGTAGACTTTACATATACAGGTATGGCATGCAATGAGTACGGCTGGTGGTACTTCAACAACGGACAGCTGGATACGACATTTTACGGTCTTGCAAATAATGAATATGGAACATGGTTCTATACGGACGGACAGTTAAATTTCGGTTTTACAGGGATGATTATTCCGGATGACGAGTGGCTCTATGTTCAGAACGGACAGGTACTGACAGATTATACCGGAATGGCATTAAACGACTACGGCTGGTGGTACTTTAAAAATGGCAGAATTGATTTTGCATATATCGGGATGGCGGCAAATGAATACGGCTGGTGGTATTTTAACAACGGACAGATTGATTTTGGCTATAACGGTTTTGCCGCAAATGAATATGGTACATGGCTGTTTACGAACGGTATTTTAAATACGGGATTTACCGGTATGACATTAAATGGTGGTACATGGGTATATGTTACAGATGGATATATCAGTGACACTTATACCGGAATGGCATTAAATGAATATGGCTGGTGGTACTTTAACAATGGCACACTGGATTTTAACTATACCGGAATGGCTTTAAATGAGTACGGCTGGTGGTATTTTAAGAATGGACAGCTGGATTTAGGATTTACCGGTATTGGCAGTAATGAATACGGTGACTGGTTCTTTAAGGACGGGAGAATCGCTTTTGAGTACACAGGAAGCTATAATGATGGCGGACAATGGTATATGGTAAATAGCGGTTTTGCCAGTAAAATATAATAAAATCATGGGAATGGAGCAGAAATCCAATATGGAACTGCTCCATTTTTAAAAAAATTGGCACTCCGGTATTGACAGTACTAATAATAGGTGCTATAGTACAGATAGAACAAAAGAGAAAGCAAAGTAAGTTGAAAACAGCAGATGTTTTACAATTAAAGGCTGATACAGTTTCATATGAAGCTGCTCAACATAAATGAATGAATATGAAAGGAAGCGATTGTTATGGATAAGAATCCAAAACATCCATTAAAAAAGAAGAAAGTTGTACAGAAGGTGAATGCAACTGCAAACCATATGGAAGGTGAGCAGGAAGTTTCATCAAAGCATAAAAAACACACATATTAGTTGAGTGAAAAATCCCACAGGCTGCGAAATGACGACCTGTGGGATTTTTATGTGTGCTTTGCGGTCACGTTTTACAAAGCAGGAATTGGTGTCAAACAGCAAAAATAGCAGTTTTTCAAAAAATTAGCACTCACCTCTTGACAGTGCTAACAACATGTGATATAACACAATTAAGCCTTGGGTGTTACACAACAAATAGAACAATAAATCAGCAATCATAAAAACAAAAATCCTGCATGAATCGAAGAAGAAAAAGGCTGGCAGGAATGGTTTCAAAGCGATTGTATACAATAGAGAATGAGAAAAAGGAGGCAGAAACTATGAACATTAACAAGTTTACACAGAAGTCCATTGAAGCGGTGAACCAGTGTGAAAAGATTGCTTACGATTATGGCAATCAGGAAATTGACCAGGAACATTTTCTTTACAGCTTAATGACAATAGACGATAGTCTGATTGCAAACCTGATTGAAAAAATGCAGATTAATAAAGAAGCATTTATTTCCAATATTGAAACACTGCTTTCACAAAAAACAAAAGTATCCGGAAACGTACAGCTTTACGTGAGCAATGACTTAAACAAAGTATTAATCAATGCTGAAGACGAAGCAAAGCGCATGGGAGATGCGTATGTATCTGTTGAACATCTGATGCTGGCAATGATTGCATCACCCAATAAGCAGATTAAGCAGCTCTTTAAGACCTACGGTATTACAAGAGATTCGTTCCTTTCCGTACTGGCAACGGTCCGTGGTAATCAGTCCGTAACAAGTGATAACCCGGAAGCAACGTATGACACGCTGGCAAAATACGGACAGGATTTAGTTGAAAAGGCAAAGTCCGGCAAGTTAGACCCGGTTATCGGCAGGGATAATGAAATCCGTAATGTTATCCGGATTCTTTCAAGAAAAACAAAAAACAATCCGGTGCTGATTGGTGAACCTGGTGTTGGTAAAACAGCCGTTGTTGAAGGTCTGGCAGAACGGATTGTCCGTGGCGATGTACCGGAGGGCTTAAAGGATAAGAAAATATTTGCGCTGGATATGGGCGCACTGGTAGCCGGTGCGAAGTACCGTGGCGAATTTGAGGAACGTTTGAAAGCGGTGCTTGATGAAGTCAAGAAAAGCGAAGGGCAGATTATTCTGTTTATCGATGAAATTCATACAATTGTCGGAGCCGGTAAGACAGAAGGCTCTATGGATGCAGGCAATATGTTAAAGCCAATGCTTGCGCGTGGTGAACTCCACTGTATCGGTGCAACAACACTGGATGAACACCGTCAGTACATTGAAAAAGATGCGGCACTGGAAAGACGGTTCCAGCCGGTTATGGTTGATGAACCGACCGTTGAAGATACCATTTCTATCTTACGTGGTTTAAAAGACCGTTATGAAGTATATCACGGTGTAAAAATTACAGACGGCGCACTGGTATCTGCGGCAACCCTTTCAGACCGTTACATTTCTGACAGATTCCTGCCGGATAAAGCAATCGACCTTGTCGATGAAGCCTGCGCAATGATTAAGACCGAACTGGATTCTATGCCGGCTGAGCTTGATGAATTACAGCGTAAGGTCATGCAGTTAGAAATTGAAGAAGCTGCATTGAAGAAAGAAACCGATAATCTCAGTAAGGAACGTCTGGAAGCTTTGCAGAAGGAATTATCGGAAATGCGTTCTGAATTTAAACAGCAGAAGGCAAAGTGGGACAATGAAAAGTCCAGTGTTGACCAGATTAGCAAGATTAAAGAAGAATTAGAACAGGTCAACCATGAGATTGACGAAGCCAAGAGAAATTACGATTTGGAAAAGGCGGCTCAGTTACAGTACGGCAGACTGCCGGAGGTTCAGAAACGTCTGGAAGAGGCTGAAAAGAAGGTACAGAATAAAAATCTGGATTTGGTACATGAGAGTGTTACCGAAGAAGAAATTGCAAAGATTATTTCCAGATGGACAGGAATCCCGGTTGCCAAGTTAAGCGAATCTGAACGGGAAAAGACCCTGAATCTGGACACACTTCTGCATAAGAGAGTTGTTGGACAGGACGAGGCTGTTACGAAAGTAACAGAGGCAATTATCCGTTCAAAGGCAGGCATTAAAGACCCGACCAAACCGATTGGTTCATTTCTGTTCTTAGGACCTACCGGTGTCGGTAAGACAGAGCTTGCAAAGACACTGGCAGAGAGCCTGTTTGATGATGAAAGCAATATTGTCCGTCTTGATATGTCAGAGTACATGGAGAAATATTCTGTTTCGAGATTAATCGGAGCGCCTCCGGGATATGTCGGATACGATGAAGGCGGTCAGCTGACTGAGGCAGTCAGAAGAAAACCGTATTCTGTTGTTCTTTTTGATGAAATTGAAAAGGCGCACCCGGATGTATTCAATGTATTGTTACAGGTACTTGATGACGGACGAATCACCGATTCGCAGGGCAGAACGGTAGACTTTAAGAATACAATTATTATTATGACAAGTAATATCGGCTCAACCTATCTGCTGGACGGTATTGATGAAAACGGCGGCATTAAGCAGGAAACAGAAGAACTCGTTATGAACGATTTGCGCGGACATTTCAGACCGGAATTTTTAAACCGTCTGGACGAGATTATTCTGTTCAAGCCGCTCACAAAAGACAATATCGGCAATATCATTCATCTGCTGATTGCAGACGTCAACAGACGTCTGGCAGACAAGGAATTGCAGGTACGTCTGACAGATGCGGCAGAAAGCTATATTACAGAACACGGCTTTGACCCGATGTACGGCGCAAGACCGTTAAAGCGTTACGTTCAAAAGACGGTAGAAACACTGGCGGCAAAGTTAATCTTAAAGGGTGACATCAATACGGGTGATGACATTGTGATTGATGTTGTAAACGGTGAACTTACGGCAAGAGCCGAGGGCAGAAAAGCCATCGAAGAAAAATAAAACAGCAGTAAAGAGCATAAGATTATAAAAAGCAAAGAAAAGGCGGGTGGTACTGTTATATTTCAGTGCCACCCGCTTTTTACGTGTGCCAAACATCAGATAAACTGATTGCGTGTAGTATCGTATTCGTAATCAATTCCTTTTAAAGTCTGTACGATTTCCGTTTCATCTACCATAAAGGCTTTGCAGAATTCTGAAAGATTCGGATAAAAGTCGCGAAGCTGTGTATTTGTAAATGAAAGCAGCATAACGGGATCTTTTGGTAACTGAGCCATAGTCATACAATCTCCTTTTGATACAAAACTGCTTTGAAAGCAGTCTGTGAATTTCTGTTGCCTAGCATACCGCAAAAATCAATCATTTTCAAGATAAATATTCACTTGTCTTTTGACTTTGTGGTATACTGACGGTAAATAGGCGAATAGATAAATGTGAATGGAGAGCGATATGATTATTTTAAAAGCGGAAGGCACACTTGCGGCAGTCTTTCATAAAACAATAAAAGTCATGGAACAGAATGTAGAGTGGAATGAAACATTTGCAATTAATAATAACACGCTGATTCTGCCCGGTACATTAAAATCGTTGTTTTTCAGTTTTGATAATAAAAAAGTGCTTGGAAATGTCATAGAAGAACCCATTAAAGAAGAACCACGGTTAATGCTTGGAAATGCCCTGCTTGAAAATACCATTAATTTAGTTCTTTACATATTTGGTAAGTGGGGAAAAATTAAAGGGCTAACCGTTGAAAAGGATTACAGACAGTTAGAACAACAGATGAATGACATCCTGCGGGAAGTAGAAGTACAGGCATCCTTAGATGCCACGCAGTGCCGTTTCTATCATGAGGGAATACGCATTACCTATGAAGAAGTGATTGAGCGGATTTTAGAATACATGAAGCCGGATTATCTAAATGAGGAGGAAGAAGAACAAGACGATACGGAGATTCACGATGTTTCCGACTGGGAGAAAAAGTATCAGCTCGGATTGTGGCATAAAATTGTCTGGAAATCCTACGAAACCGGTATTAGCAAAAAGAAGTTATCCGCCAAAGAGCGGGCGGCAGGGCGAATTGGAAATGACTTTTACATCACAGGCTATCAGTGCCCGGAATGTAAAAAGCCAATGTACATGGTGGTTTATCCGAAAAATAAAGAGTTTCATATCGACACGGACGAGGGCAGGGTTATTCTTGCAAGGGCATATACCTGTATGGACTGTCATCGTTTTTATACGCCAAAGCCCTACAAACTGCTGATGGAAGGCAGTATTTATATGATGGATTTTGAGGACGATAACACGGCGTATGAGGATTATCAGGAACTGCTTGGCGCAGACGGACAGCGTATATCCAACAGCCGGTTTAACCGTTATGAGAGCAGTGCGCCACAGTCCGATTTTGAAAATGAAGCGGATGACCGTCTGGAAGAACTCTATAACAATATGCCTGAAATGTCTGTAGAAGAAATTTTTGATATTGCCGACATGTTGGATTCGGAATTCTATCCGCAGTCCCGGCGGGAAGCAATTGAAGAACAGGTAGACAAAGCGGCGGCAGATAAAGGCATGGACCGTAACGTTCCGCCGAAAAACTGGCAGAAGCACCGGGAAAAAGTGCAGAAAGAAAAACAAAAGAACGAAAAGGCACAAAAGGAAAAAGAGCGGTCAGAATCTGCGCAGGGACGGTCTGATGAGAAAGAACCGTCAGCAGGATACAGTACGCAGAATCCGCAGGAACAGTGGGATAGCGGACAAGTCAAAGACAGGATATTTACGGACAGCCAGACTGCGCCGCAAGACGGAACGAACCGACCGGACAGAACAGCAGACGATTACGTGACATCACAGGACAAAGCTGCACCGTCTACAGCCGACACCCGGACACAAAAGCAGGGTACACATGTACAGCTGCAGACCAGCGGGGCAGACGCACCGCAGTCACGCAGAACTTCCGAAGAAGAAATTGCGGCTTCCCAGAAGGAAGTGTTGTCTATCGCACTGGCAGCAAAAAACAAAAGCTATGCGGAATTAAAAAAGGCCTATCATACGATTCTTGAAAAAAACTGTCCGCAGTCGGTCAAAGATAGTGTGACAGAAAATGTCAAAGACTGGATGCAGAAGCGCGGTGAGAAAGAACTGCAGGTGCTGGCAGAGCATTTTCCACAGCAGTATCAAAAGAAAGTCTATCAGCAGTTTCGTCAAAAATTTGAGGAATATAACGATATTGATAATACAAAATATATGAAGCAGCTTGAGGAAAAACGTGATATGGCAGAGCAGAGCGCGTTGAAAGCATTTGTCAACCAGCAGAAAATCCGCCCGGGGGATAGAAAAAAGCTGTTGTCACTGGCAGAAGCAATCCGTCCTATGGAATATGAAGAAAAGAATAAACAAATCATCATTGACCAGCTAAAAGACCGCGTAAAAGATATTGACAGGAAAGCAATCGAACAAATCTGTCCGGACATTTTTGAGATGTCCTTTGACGAGGGGAAAGAAGCCTATCAAAGAATTGCGACAGGAGATTTTCTGCCGGAGCTAAAGACGGATATGTTAGGCAGAATCCGCAAGCGGCTTGAAGCCATGAAAAAGGATGAATGCAGAAGTCTTGTCAATAAAATGATTCGCGATACCGGTATTTCGGAGCAGACCATGGAAGGCTTTTATCCGTATGATATCCGCCGCATGAGCAATGAAGCCTGTGAAGATACCGATGCCATTATTGCAAATAATGCACTCAATACCTATGCGGGCGGAGAAGCATTTGAGTATCCGCTTCTGATATTTGATTCAACAAAAGGTGAAAACGGTAAAAAAGGCTTTGTGCTGACACCGGATCATGTCTACTACAATGGCAGTATGATGGCGGGAACGGTAAAGGTGCGTAATATCAAGGAATTTTACGCAGAGAGCGGATTGTTCCACAAGGGCATTTATATCCGTACCATGAATAACGGAGAAATGAAAATTACCGGAAACTACAAGGCAGATAAAGAAAAAATGGAACATTTTCTTGCTAAATTAAACCGCTTTATCCAGTATTTGCAGGAAAAGCCGGAGTCCCGCAGCGTGGAATACCTTGCCGAAGAAAAGCATCCGGTAAAATGCTGTTACCGCTGCGGTTATGTCTATGAGGGCGGCAATATCTGCCCGAAATGCGGCAGCCGCAATAACGACTAAAAGGAGTATACAAATGTCAGTAAAAATATATACAATGACCCACAAAAAATTCGATGTGCCAAACGACCCGATGTATGTTCCGTTACAGGTCGGCGCAGAAGGAAAAGAACCGCTCGGCTATGTGAGGGATAACACCGGGGAAAATATTTCCGCGTTAAATTGTTATTACAGCGAATTGACCGGGGTATACTGGATATGGAAAAACGATACTGAATCGGATATTGTCGGTGTCTGCCATTACAGACGGTATCTGTTAAATGAAAAAGGTGTGATGTTCCGTAAAGAGGAGATTGAAAAACTGCTTTCCGAATATGACTGTCTGACCAGCCGCCTGCTGACACTGGATTTTTCATATCATTACGGATTTTCCGACAATCACAATGTGCGGGATTTGGACGTGACAGGTGAAGTTATCCGTGAAAAATATCCGGAGGATTATCCGCTGTTTGAAAAGCTTGTCCATGAAAATCACACGTATTTTGGCAACATCTGCGTGATGAAAAAGCCGCTCTTTGATGCGTACTGTGCATGGCTGTTTGACATTTTTGCCGAGGTGCGAAAACGGATTGATATCGATTCCTATGACAGCTATCACAAGCGGGTATTTGGGTTTGTTTCGGAATTTCTGCTTTATGTGTGGGTGACAAAACACAAGCTGCGCGCATATGAGTGTATGGTGGGTATGATTGGCGAAAAGGCAGAAACAAAAGAAATGAAACAGCGGCTTGCGGATTATTTTGCGGAAAAAGATATTGTGGGTGCAAAGCAGTATTTTATGGAAATGTATACGAAACGACCGGACGTTTTAATGGAAGCGTCGGACATTACGGGCGATTTGCGGATTTGTATGCAGATAATTGCAACTGCGGAACGGGAGCTTGCCACAACCGGCACAAGCATTTTAGACAGAAGCTGCACATTTGAAGATTATATGCACCTGTTTAAAACATTAAACGGCATTGTCAGAAGATACTGCGCAGGCAGACAGACCACAAAGGATAAGGAAATGCTTGCAAAACTGCACTTATCGGAAGAAGCCGTCTATGTTTCCGTGCTTGCATTTTGCAAAGAAAAAGAAAAAACAGCAGAAATTCTAAATCAGATAAACATGGACATTTAGGGTGTAATGTGCTAATTTTAAGATAGAAATGCGTAATACAGGCTGCGTATTGCGGCAGAAATGGAGGGAAGTATGTCAGTTCAGGATTATATGAGTGCATCTAAAATCGGAAAAAGAGCATATCATGCCTGTGTCAACAAAGGCAGGTATCCATATCTTCCGGTATTGGAAAATATTGTAGATGAATCAGACATTGAGGCAGAGGTCAGTCTGGGAATCGACCAGATTCCGCTGCGGCTGGTTGTGGGAACGTGTAATGCGGGACGGACCAATGCCTTTGCAGATAATTTTATGCCGATTCTGGATTGGGGAACGGAATTTTCAGCAAAATGGGCGAGCTTAAGTGACAGCCAGAAAAACGAAGGCATCCGCGACCCGATTAAGGTCTATGAGTATATGAACAAGTTTTATGTACTGGAAGGCAATAAAAGAGTCAGCGTTTTAAAGTATTTTAAAGCTGTGACAGTCAATGCCGAAGTAATCCGAAAAGTGCCGAAGTATTCGGAAGACCCGGATGTTAAGATTTATTATGAGTTTATGGAATTTTATAAATGTACGAAGCTTAATGACATTTATTTCAGCAACGTCGGCAGTTTTCCAACCCTGATGAAGCTGGTCGGCATCAAAAAAGGGGAAAACATGGATGAAGATGCGAAAAAGGATTTTGTATCCTGTTTTCTGTCTTTTAAAAACGCATATGATGCCAGAGGAGGCGAACGGTTTGATTATCCGGCGGGCGATGCATTTTTACGCTTTATCCATATTCACGGTTATGAGCATGTAAAGGATATGCTGCCGTCGGAAATGGCAAAAAATGTGGCAAAGACGTGGGCAGAGTTTGAACTGCTTTCTGAAAACAATGCCGTTGAGCTTCGTATGGATCCGACTTTAAACGAACCGAAAAAGAATATTTTAAGTTATCTGCTGCCAAAACCGGGAAATGGAAACAGAAAGTTAAAGGTCGGTTTCATTTACGAAAATACACCGCAGGATTCGGACTGGTGCTATACGCATGAGCTTGGCCGGCAGTATATTGACGATACATTTGGCGATCAGATTGAAACATTAAGCATTACGAATGTCAAACCGGATAAAGATGATGTGGCTGCCATTGAAATGATGGTTAAAAATAAGGCAGATTTAGTTTTTGTGACATCACCGTCCATGATTATGGCCTCTTTAAAAGAAGCGATTGCGCATCCGGAGGTCAAGATATTGAACTGTTCGCTGAACACGTCACACAAATATATCCGTACCTACTATGCGAGAATGTATGAAGCAAAGTTTTTGACGGGACTCATTGCAGGTGCGTTGACTGATAATGATAAAATCGGTTATGTAGCAGGGTATCCTGTGTACGGTGTGACGGCAAATATCAATGCTTTTGCGCTGGGGGCAAAATTTGTTAACCCACGGGCAAAGATTTATCTTGAATGGTCCTCTGTAAAGAATAGCAATCCGGCGGAAGCTTTTAAAAGAGAGGGTATCCGTTATGTATCGGATCAGGATATGATTACACCGACCAGTACGGCACGCCGGTTTGGATTGTACAGCATAGATGATGAAACAACCCAGCATATCGCGATGCCGATGTGGCACTGGGGTGCATTTTATGAAAAAATGATTCAGAGTATTTTAAGCGGCTCATGGAACAGGGAACAGGATGCAGATAATGTAAAAGCGCTTAATTACTGGTGGGGACTGTCTGCAGATGTGGTTGACCTGATTATGTCAACGAAGCTTCCGGTAGAAACACAGCGGATGGTTACAACCTTTAAAGAGATGATTTCAAAAGATTTATTTGAACCTTTTGCGGACGAATTAAAAGATCAGAAAGGTAAGGTACGTAATCAGAAGGGCAGGGATCTGACACCGGAACAGATTATTACCATGGACTGGCTGCTGGATAATGTGATTGGTAAAATACCGGAACTGGAGGAACTTGAAGAAGGCTGTGAGCCGATTGTAAAGGCACAGGGCATTATTCACCACGGATTATAAATGTAGAAAGTAGGAAGGTGGCAAAAAGAAGCTGCCACAATGAGAAAATATGAAGATACTGATATTAGCAGATGTGGAGTCAAAATACTTATGGGATTATTTTGACAAAAGTAAATTAGAAGGCGTTGATTTAATCCTGTCCTGCGGTGATTTAAATCCGCAGTATCTGTCTTTTCTGGCATCCTTTACGCAGTCACCGGTGCTTTACGTCAGAGGAAATCATGATGACTGCTATGAACAGACACCGCCGGAGGGCTGTATCTGCATTGAGGATAAGATTTATACGTATAAGGGGCTGCGGATTATGGGACTTGGCGGTTCAATCCGTTATAAAAAAGGTATCAACCAGTATACACAACGACAGATGCAGCATCGTGTCAGCCGTATGTGGCTCCAGTTAAAATGTAAAAAAGGCTTTGATATTTTGCTGACCCATTCGCCTGCTGCGGGCATTAATGATGGCTTTGACAGTGTACATCAGGGATTTACGGTATTTAACGAACTGCTTGACACGTATCACCCGGCTTATTTTATTCACGGTCACATACATAAGAATTATCAGGCAAACTTCGTGCGGGAACAGCAGTACAACGAAACAACGATTATTAACGGATATGAACGTTATATTATTGATGTTTAATAACAAAATAAAGTAATTTTGCAAAAAGTGTTGCATTCTGTAAGTTACTGTGATAATATCCTTTCAGAACAAAAAGACAAATGTCCGCCACACAAAGACAAAAGCGGAAATTTGTTCTTGAAAAAAGAAAAGGGAGAAAGAACATGAGTGAGAAGTTAAGAGTTGGTATCCTTGGCGGTACAGGTATGGTAGGACAGAGATTTATTACACTGCTTGAAAATCATCCTTGGTTTGAGGTTGTATTGGTTGCAGCGAGCGGTCGTTCCGCAGGAAAGCTTTACGAAGAAGCTGTAGACGGACGATGGAAGATGACAGCACCGATGCCTGAATTCGTTAAGAAGATGACTGTTTATGATATGGATAAGGATTTCGATGAAATCGTATCAAAGGTAGATTTCGTATTCTGTGCAGTAAACATGCCAAAGGATGAAATCAAGGTATTAGAAGAAAAATATGCAAAGGCAGAAGTGCCGGTTGTATCTAACAACAGCGCAAACCGCTGGACACCGGACGTACCAATGGTGGTACCGGAAATCAACCCGGAACACTTAGAGGTTATTGAGGCACAGAAGAAGCGTCTTGGCACAACAAGAGGTTTTATCTGTGTAAAGCCAAACTGCTCAATTCAGAGCTATACACCGGCTTTAACTGCTTTAAAAGAATTCGGACCAAAGCTGGTTGTTGCAACAACTTATCAGGCAATTTCAGGCGCAGGAAAGACTTTTGAACAGTGGCCTGAAATGGTAGGAAACATCATTCCTTACATCGGCGGCGAAGAAGAAAAGAGTGAAAAAGAACCATTAAGACTCTGGGGTAAAGTAGAAGACGGAAAGATTGTTCCGGCTACAGATACTGTTATTACTTGCCAGTGTGTACGTGTTCCTGTATTAGACGGACATACAGCTGCTGTATTTGTGAACTTTGAAAAGAAGCCGACAAAGGAGCAGATTATTGAAAAGTGGAGAAGCTTCCGTGGTGAACCACAGGAATTAGACCTTCCAAGTGCACCAAAGCAGTTTATCCAGTATTTAGAAGAAGATGACAGACCACAGGTACAGTTAGATGTTAACTATGAAAACGGTATGGGGATTTCTTTGGGCCGTTTAAGAGAAGATTCTGTGTTTGACTATAAGTTCATCGGTCTTTCACACAATACATTAAGAGGTGCAGCAGGTGGTGCTGTATTAATTGCAGAATTATTAAAGGCAAAGGGATATATTACTTCTAAGCAGTAATATGCAATAAAAAGTATAATACATGGCACAGAAAAAGACTGTTGCTTTGACGTTTCAAAATCGTCGAAGCACAGTCTTTTTTTGTTATGTATATTATTTTGAAATCCCGCACTTTAGTTGACATTAGTACGGCAGAATGGTAAACTAAATTCATATAATTTGTTGAACGGTTATGAGGTCAAGGGATAAAAATATGGATGGTAATGAAGAATTAAAGGAAAAATTATTAGATTACTCAATGACACGGGAAGAATTATTACTGGAACATACACATACATTTATTGCAGAATATTCTTATAAGACAGGACAGCTGGAAATTTATCCGGAAGATGGTCATTTTGTTGATTTTGATAGAAAGTCTTTGGATACGGATTTTGAACATGCCTTTTATAAAACTGTATTTAAACGGGATTTGCCGCTGTACCAGCAGTTGATTGATTTTTCAGGGGTGACACACAGTGTTCAGCGGGATGCCAATATCCGTCTGTATGTTGTGCCGCATATTTATGAGTGGTTTCGGATTTCAGTGCTGTATTATATTGATGAGGACGGGGAAAGAGACCGGATTGTGCTGGCATTTACCAATGCCGAGAAAGAGCTGGAGGCTGTGCATGAACTGAAATCGCTGGTAACCGTGGATTCCCTGACACAGCTTCCGAATATCAATACCTTTTCCATGCAGACATGGGAATTGTTAAAGAATCATCCGGAGCGTGAATATGCCATTGTGCGGATGGATATCCGGAAGTTCCGCCTGCTGAATGAGTTTTATGGGACAAGTGAGGGTGATAATGTTCTCCGTTTTCTGGGTGTGAAATTACAGGAGTGCATGGATTCGGAAGAATTGTATACATATTGTCATCTGACTTCAGATATTTTTGCGGTCTGTATGTCCAGTGACATGGAGAGCATTTACCGCGTGATTGACAGCATCCAGACTTCGATGAACCATTATCCGGTTAATTTTGAAATGGTCATGTCCTTTGGAATCTATATCATTACGGAAAAGGATAAGCAGGAAAGAATTCCAGTTGTAACGATGGTTGACCGTGCGGCAATTGCACAGCGGGTTAAGAATAATTACATGAATAAAATTGCCGTTTTTGATGATAAAATTGCTGAAAAAGAATATGCGGAACAGAATGTGATTATGGAGATGAATAATGCACTTGGTAGTGACCAGTTTCATATTTATTTACAGCCAAAGGTTGATATGATTACAGGCAGAATTGTCGGTTCAGAGGCACTTGTGCGTTGGATTCATCCGACAAAAGGTGTGATTTCCCCGGTGGATTTTGTGCCGATATTTGAAGGCAACGGCTTTATCTCGGAAATTGATTTTTATATGCTTGAGCAGGTTTGCAAAATGATCCGCAGATGGCTGGATAAAGGTCTTGAAGCAAAACCGGTATCAGTAAATTTATCCCGCAGCAATCTTTACAGCCCACGTATTTTAAATGACATTATGACCTGTGTGGAAAGATACAGCGTGCCACATGATTTGATTGAATTTGAGATTACGGAAAGCGCATTTGCAGTTGATAATATTCATCTGAATCAGTTGATGGAACAGCTCCAAAAGAATCATTTCAGAGTACTGATGGATGATTTCGGAAGTGGTTATTCATCATTGAATGCACTGCGTGAGCTGAGTGTGGATGTTTTAAAAATTGATATTAAATTCCTGCCGGTCAGCCAGAATGATAAAAGGGCAGATATTATATTAAGAAGTGTAACGCAGATGGCAGACCAGCTGGGACTGGAAATGGTTGTGGAAGGCGTGGAAACCGAAGCACAGGCAGACCTGCTGAAAAAAATGGGTTGCAGGATTGCACAGGGGTTTTTATATTATAGACCGATGCCGATTGAAGAATATGAGCGTGTATTGAAAAAACAAAAATAGGGGAAAGCAGGAAATGAGTATGGAAGATTTGATTTTAATTGTAGATGATGCCCGCTTCGCAAGAAGAATAGAAACAAAAGCTTTGCAGGATGCGGGGTTTGAACACATTGTAGAGGCAAAGACTGCAAAAGAGGCATTGCAGATTTTTGAGGAGCAGACACCGGAGCTGACATTGCTTGATATTACACTGCCGGATAATTCGGATCTGACACTGCTGCGGACAATGATAAAAATCCGCCCGGAAGCAAAGATTGTCATGAATTCGGCAATCGGCCAGGAACTGATTATTCAGGATGCACTGAATGCGGGAGCAAGAGATTTTATTACAAAGCCTTTTAAGGAGAAAGAATTTATAGAGAAAATCGTTAAAGTGATGAAGGGGAATTGATAAGGGGGAAAGCAAATGGAATTATTTCAGGGAAACGGACAGTTAGATGAGGACGTTGAAGATATATTGTATGAACTGGGAAATGTCGGTGTAGGAATGGTCAGTACAACGATTGGTTCAATGCTTGGTGTGCGGGCTGAAATCGGTATCCCGGTGATTACAAAGGCAGATATGCATATTGTGGAACAGATTGATAAAAAGCAGACTGAAAAGATAGGAATCTATCTGAATTTTGCTAATACACTTAACGGTGCGGTTCTTTTATTGATGGATATGCAGTTCATTCATCAGATTGTGGAAGTACTGCTGGAACAGCCTGTAGCAGAGCAGAAGCTGCTCACAGATGAGGAAAGTGCATCTGCCATTGCAGAATTTGCCAACATTATTGTGGCATCTTACATGAATGCAATGGGAAGTTATACGGGAATCCGTATTTTTGTGACACCGGTCAGTGTAAAATTGGGCTATGCGGATGAATTAGTAGAGGATGCGTTGCAGAATTTGAATTTATGCTGCAATGAAGCGATTTGTGTCAATACCGGACTTTCTACAATTGATGCAAATGGCGGGGGACTTAGCGATGTCGGGCATTTTATTATGATGCCGGATGATGCGTCAGTGCAAAAAATTATGGAAGCAATTTCTATATGAGGTGGACAAAGCAATGGATGAACAGTTTGAAAAAACAGAAAATTCTATGAGCATTTACTATACTGTAAATAAGATGCTGATTGCATTACACATGGCGTTACTGGTATTCTTTGTTGTGATGAGGGTCTATGTCATGGTGGCTTTCTGTGCGGCGGGGATTGTTGTATATATCTTTTCATACCGGCTGCTAGATAATCAGATGAATAAACACTATTACAAGATTACGTATTATGAAATCTGGATATGTGCGGCAGGTTCAGCCTGTATTATGGGACCGGAATACGGATTCCATCTGGCATTGATTGCAATGCTGCTGCCGGTAGCACTGGCTGTCAATACAGAAAATTTGGGGAATGATACGCGCTTTTTTAAATGCAGTTTTACGAAAAAAGAGGGAGTTTTTTTAGTTGCTGCAACAATTATTGTTTATGTCATGATGAAATTGGGAACTTATCATGACAGTTTTTTTGGCAGACATATTATTCTGCATAATTCGGTATTACAGAATGTTGTTTTTTTGGCCAATACGACATTTATTATTATATATATCTTTTATTATTTAAGCAGTTATGCAGTATATATTAATAAGAGTGAAGAATTTTTACGGCAGAAAGCTGATTATGATGAACTGACAGGGCTGTATAACCGAAACCGTATCCGTTTTATTTTAGAACACAATTATGCGGCAGCAAAAGAGGGAAATAATCCGTTTGGCGTTGCTATTATGGATATTGATGATTTTAAAAAAATTAATGACGGTTATGGACATAATGCAGGCGACTTTGTGCTAAAGCGTTTTGCGGGCATTGTAGACGGCATTGTAAGAAAATGCAAAGGACAGATCGTAGCCGGAAGATGGGGCGGAGAGGAATTCCTGATTCTGTATTACGGCGAGAATAAAGAAGACTTTTATATGCTCTTGGAGTATATCCGCATGAAGATTTACGAGGCACAGTTTTTATATGACCGAAACAGATTAAGTGTTTCCGTAACAATCGGTATGGCAGCGTTTGCAAAAGATATGTCTTTGGATGAGATTATCAACAATGCGGATATGAAGCTGTATGAAGGTAAAAAGAGCGGTAAAAATAAAGTTATGTAATGATTAAATAAGAGCTGAAATGACATCACGGCAGAACTGTGATGTGAAAACGGAATATTAGAATATTGTGAGAATGGAGTATCAGATGAACAGCGGATATTTTTATGCGATGCTTTCCAGAATGAAATATATTAACCGCTGGGGGCTGATGCGCAATACGAAAAATGAAAATTTAAGCGAGCACAGTCTGGAAACGGCATTTATTGCACATGCATTGGGCATTATTAATAATGAAGTGTTTCATGGCAGTGTGAATGCCGAACATCTGGCAGTGCTTGCAATGTATCATGATGCAACGGAGATTATCACGGGTGATATGCCGACACCGGTCAAGTATTACAGTGAGCAGATCCGCAGGGCATACGGCGAAGTTGAAGATATTGCGGGGCGCGAGCTTTTGACCGCCATACCGGAAAAACTTAGAAGCCGTTATGAAGAACCGCTTTTGGAGTCCTCATGGAATGAGGAAGATTACCGCTTTGTCAAAGCAGCGGATAAATTATCTGCATGGTTAAAATGTATTGAGGAACGGAAAATGGGCAATACCGATTTTTACGATGCAGAGTGTACAATTCAAAACGAATTGGTAAAAATGCAGCTTCCCGAAGCAGATTATTTCTGCGAACATTTTATTCCGGCATATACAGAAACGATTGACCGGTCGGGAAATGCAGCAACGAATGGAGAATAAATGTGGGAAAATCAGTATTTATAGCGGAAAAGCCGAGCGTTGCGCAGGAGTTTGCCAAAGCCCTGCATGCGGACTTTAAAAGAAGGGACGGCTTTTTGGAATCAGAACAGTATATTGTGACATGGTGTGTCGGACATCTTGTGACAATGAGCTATCCTGATAAGTATGATGAACGTTTAAAACGCTGGAGTTTTGACACACTGCCGTTTTTGCCGAAGGAATTCAAATATGAAGTCATTCCTGCGGTGGAAAAGCAGTTTCAGATTGTAAAGGGTCTGCTGACCCGTGAAGACGTCAAGACGATATATGTATGCACCGACTCAGGACGGGAAGGAGAGTACATATATCGTCTTGTTGAACGTATGGCAGGCGTTAAGGATAAAGAGGAAAAACGTGTCTGGATTGATTCCCAGACAGAAGAAGAAATTTTAAAAGGAATCGAAACGGCAAAAGATCTGTCAGAATATGATAATCTCTGTGAAGCCGCTTATCTGCGGGCAAAGGAAGATTATCTCATGGGCATTAATTTTTCAAGGGTACTGACGTTAAAATACGGCAGAAACATTTCCAATTATTTAAAAATGGACCGTGCCGTTGTATCGGTCGGCCGTGTAATGACCTGCGTGCTGGGCATGGTAGTGCGCCGTGAACGGGAAATCCGCGCATTTGTAAAGACACCGTTTTTTAAAGTTATCGGTAAAACGGCGAATTTTGATGCTGAATGGCGCGTCTGTGAGCAGAGTAAATATTACAACACGCCGTATTTATATAAGGATAACGGATTTGTTGATAAAGAGAAAGCACAGGAGCTTGTTACATTTTTGTCAGACCCGCTTCCGGCACAGGCAGTCATTGAAAAAATAGAGCGGAAAAAAGAAACAAAAAATCCGCCGCTGTTATTTAACCTCGCTGAAATTCAGAATGAATGTGCAAAGCAGTTTAAAATCAGTCCGGATGAAACGTTAAATATTATTCAGGAACTGTATGAAAAAAAACTGGTAACGTATCCGAGAACCGATGCCAGAGTGCTTTCAACGGCAGTCTGTAAAGAGATTCATAAAAATATCGGCGGCTTGAAAAATTATCAGCCTGCCGCGGAATTTGCGGGAGAAATTTTAGAAAAACAGCTTCATAAAAATATTGCAAAAACGCGGTACTGCGATGATAAGAAAATTACCGACCACTATGCAATTATCCCGACCGGGCAGGGACTTTCTAATTTAAACCGTTTGTCACAGACCGCAGTACGGACATATGAGCTGATTGTCCGACGTTTTTTAAGTATATTTTATCCTGCAGCACAGTACAGTAGAGTAAGCATTACTTCCAAATGCAAGGCGGAAGCATTTTATGCAACCTTTAAGGTGCTGACAGATGAGGGCTATTTAAAGATTGTTAAGAACTCATTTTCCAAGCCATCCAAAGAGGATGAAGATGGAAAATGTACCCGGGAAGTCTTAGAGGCATTGAAAAAATATAAAAAAGGCGATATGATAGATTTTAATGGTTTTGAAATCAAAGAGGGTGAAACCTCGCCGCCGAAAAGATATAATTCCGGTTCGATGATTCTTGCAATGGAAAATGCAGGACAGCTGATTGAGGACGAAGAACTGCGTGCGCAGATTAAGGGAAGCGGTATCGGAACCAGTGCTACAAGAGCAGAAATTTTAAAAAAATTAAATACCATAAAATATATTTCTACAAATAAAAAGACACAGGTTATTACACCAACATTACTTGGTGAAATTATTTACGATGTGGTGGAATGTTCCATGAAGCAGCTTTTAAATCCGGAGCTGACGGCAAGCTGGGAAAAGGGATTGACCTATGTCGCAGAGGGCAGTATCACCTCACAGGAATATATGGATAAACTCGAAGGCTTTGTAGGAAGAAGAACACAGGCAGTAATGGGACTCAACAATCAAAGACAGCTGATTATGATGTTTGATGAGTCTGCGAAAAATTATAAGTAACAGAAAGGACTGGAAACAATGTGTGGAATTGTTGGCTATGTAGGTGACAGGGACTGCGCGGATGTATTAGTGGATGCGCTGTCAAAACTGGAATACAGAGGATATGATTCGGCAGGAATTGCTGTCGTTGAAAAAGGAGTTATTAAGGTTGAAAAATGCAAGGGACGTCTTGCTAATTTAGTTGATAAAATGGCAGTAGACGGGAAACCGCAGGGACATTGCGGTATCGGACATACCCGCTGGGCAACCCACGGAGAACCGTCTGATATTAATTCCCATCCGCACGGCAATAAGCGTGTTTCAATTGTACATAACGGTATTATTGAAAATTACAAGCAGATTAAGGACTTCCTGATTGAAGAAGGCTACAGCTTTGTGAGTGAAACGGATACGGAAACCGTAGCAAAGCTGTTAGATTACTATTATGTTGATGACCCGGTTGACACCATTATTAAGGTGCTTTCCGAAATTAAAGGCTCTTATGCACTCGGCATTATGTTCCGTGATTATCCGGATACTGTATTTGCTGTCCGCAAAGAGTGTCCGTTAATTGTCGGTGTCGGTGAAAATGAGAATTTTCTCGCGTCTGATGTACCTGCGATTATTAAGTACACCAGGGACTATTATCTTTTAGAGGCAAATGAAATTGCCGTGGTAAAAAAAGACAGTGTCCAGATTTATGATATGCACAAAGAACCGGTGCATAAAGAAATTAATACAGCAGACTGGGATGTCGATGCGGCTGAAAAGGGCGGATATGAACATTTTATGCTCAAGGAAATCCATGAACAGCCGGCGGCAGTCAGAGATACGGTCAGCCCCCGTATTATAAACGGTATGCCGGACTTGTCACAGGACGGCGTTGATATGCAGAAGTTAAAGGATTACCGTCAGATTTTCATTGTTGCCTGTGGTACGGCGATGCATGCAGGTATGGTGGGCAAGTACGTGATTGAAAAGCTTGCAAGAAAACCGGTGATAGTTGATATTGCATCGGAATTCCGCTACCGTGATCCGATTATCACAAAGGACGATCTGATGATTGTGATTTCACAGTCCGGTGAAACGGCAGATACCATGGCAGTACTGCGTCTTGCAAAAGAAGTCGGTGCGGCAACACTGGCAGTTGTCAATGTGGTCGGTTCTTCAATTGCAAGAGAAGCCGATATGGTCATCTATACCCATGCCGGTCCTGAAATTTCCGTGGCTTCAACCAAAGCCTATATGGTACAGATTTCGGTGATGTATCTGCTGGCATTTGAACTGGCATATGCAAACGGTACAATTGACAAGGAAAGGTGCATGGAACTGACGGCACAGCTTGGTCAGATGCCGGATATTATCAGAGAAACGCTGGAATTAAAGGATACCTGTTCCTTTGTGGCTTCAAAGCTTGTCAATGCAGAAAGTCTGTTATATATCGGACGGGGACTGGACTATGCACTGAGTATGGAAGGCTCTTTAAAATTAAAAGAGATTTCTTATATTCATTCTGAGTCCTATGCAGCAGGTGAATTAAAGCACGGGACAATTTCACTGATTACGGAGGGAATGCCGGTGATTGCCGTGGCAACGCAGAAAAAGCTGATTGAAAAAACGGTAAGTAATATCCGTGAAGTCAAAGCCCGTGGTGCGATGGTTATCTTGATTTGCGACAACAGTATTGAAGTGGGAGAAGGTGTGGCAGACTACATTATCCGTCTTCCGCAGACCGACGAACAGCTTATGCCGATGGCAGCGGCAGCTCCGTTACAGCTGATTGCTTATTATACCTCTGTTTTAAAGGGCAATGATGTAGATAAGCCGAGAAACCTTGCAAAATCGGTTACGGTAGAATAAAAAGGAAAGGCGGAAAATTTCATGAACGAACAGATTACAATTTCTGCACTTTATGACTTAAACGAAACAATCGCCGCAGACATTTTTAAGGATTGTACTTATCCGTGGGAAGTGCTTGCAAAAATTGGTGATTTTATCAAAGAACTGGGAAAGACCCTGCCGGAGGATGAATACGAACAGCGGGCAGAAGATGTCTGGGTTGCAAAGAGTGCAACTGTTTATCCGACAGCGTATATTAACGGTCCGTGTATTATCGGCAAAGAGGCGGAGGTACGTCACTGCGCATTTATCCGCGGCAAGGCAATTGTCGGAGAGGGCGCTGTTGTCGGCAATTCGACAGAATTAAAAAATGTGATTTTATTTAATAAAGTACAGGTGCCGCATTATAACTATGTGGGCGATTCCATTTTGGGATATAAGGCACACATGGGCGCCGGTTCGATTACATCCAATGTCAAGTCCGATAAAAAGCTGATTACAATAAAGGCGCCGGATATGCCAATCGATACCGGAATCAAAAAAATCGGTGCATTTTTAGGAGATGGTGTAGAAGTCGGCTGTGGAAGCGTATTAAATCCGGGTACGATTGTTGGCAAAAACAGCAACATTTACCCGCTTTCGAGTGTGCGTGGCTTTGTACCGGCGGGAAGCATTTATAAGAATAAGACGGAAATCGTCGAAAAAAATCAATAAAGCACATTGACTAATTACAGAGATTGTGAGAAAATAAGCAAAGTACGAATAAAGTAAGTACTGTATATTTGCTTTAAGTTACGAAAGGAGTATGAAAATGATTTATACACAAGAAGTAGAAAATATGTGTCCAGTAGCACAGGGCGTTCATCATGGCGCAGCCCCGGTTCCTACAGAAGGAAAATGGGTACAGAACAAGGAAGTTAAGGATATTTCAGGCTTTACACACGGTGTAGGCTGGTGTGCACCACAGCAGGGTGCATGTAAGCTCACTCTGAATGTAAAGGAAGGTATCATTCAGGAAGCACTCGTTGAAACAATCGGATGTTCAGGTATGACACATTCAGCAGCGATGGCAGCTGAAATTCTTCCAGGCCTCACAGTAATGGAAGCTTTAAATACTGACCTTGTATGTGATGCAATTAACACAGCAATGAGAGAACTTTTCTTACAGATCGTATACGGAAGAACTCAGAGTGCATTCTCTGAAGACGGTCTTGCAGTTGGTGCAGGTCTTGAAGATTTAGGTAAGGGACTCCGTTCTCAGGTTGGTACAATGTACGGTACATTAAAGAAGGGACCTCGTTATCTTGAGATGGCAGAAGGTTATGTAACAGGTATCGCTCTTGACAAGGATAACCAGATTATTGGTTACAAGTTCGTAAGTCTTGGAAAGATGACAGATTTCATCAAGAAGGGTGATGATCCGAACACAGCTTATGAAAAAGCAAGTGGACAGTACGGCAGAGTTGCTGACGCTGTAAAGATTATTGACCCAAGAACAGACGAAGAAGTAAAGTAAGGAGGAGATACGACAATGGCTTTATTTGAATCATATGAAAGAAGAGTAGATAAGATTAACTCCGTATTGAACAGCTATGGCATTTCTTCTATTGAAGAAGCAGAAAAGATTACTAAGGATGCAGGCTTAGATGTATACAATATGGTAAAGGGCATTCAGCCGATTTGTTTTGAAAATGCATGCTGGGCATACACAGTAGGTGCAGCAATCGCAATCAAGAAGGGTGCAAGAAAGGCTTCTGAAGCAGCTGCTGCTTTAGGTGAAGGTCTTCAGGCATTCTGTATTCCGGGTTCTGTAGCTGACCAGCGTAAGGTTGGTTTAGGACATGGTAACTTAGGTAAGATGCTTCTTGAAGAAGATACAGAATGTTTCGCATTCTTAGCAGGTCATGAATCATTTGCCGCTGCCGAAGGTGCTATCGGTATCGCAGAAAAGGCAAACAAAGTTCGTAAAAAGCCTTTAAGAGTTATCTTAAACGGTCTTGGTAAGGACGCTGCAAAGATTATCTCAAGAATCAACGGATTTACATTTGTTGAAACAGAAATGGATTACAAGACAGGCGAAGTTAAGGAAATTTCCAGAACAGCTTACTCTGACGGACTCCGTTCTAAGGTAAACTGCTACGGTGCAAACGATGTAACAGAAGGTGTTGCAATCATGTGGAAGGAAAATGTTGATATCTCTATCACAGGTAACTCAACAAACCCTACAAGATTCCAGCATCCGGTTGCAGGTACATATAAGAAGGAAAGATTAGAAGCCGGCAAGAAGTATTTCTCAGTTGCTTCAGGCGGTGGTACAGGACGTACACTTCACCCGGATAACATGGCAGCCGGTCCTGCTTCTTACGGTATGACAGATACTATGGGACGTATGCACTCAGATGCACAGTTCGCTGGTTCTTCATCAGTTCCTGCTCACGTAGAAATGATGGGTCTTATCGGTATGGGTAATAACCCAATGGTTGGTGCTACAGTTGCAGTTGCAGTTGCTATCCAGGAAGCAGCCGACAACGGTAAGTTCTAATTATATTTTACAAATTGAAAAGACGTTAAACCCAGGAAGTACCGTAATCACAGCGATTGCGGTACTTTTTTGGTCCCTGGAAACGAGAAAATGAAATGTGGTGTGAGAAGTGCTGAAAAGTAGTGAAAATTGGAAAGTAGGAAACCGGTAGGTAACAAGTAGGAAACATGGAGAAGGTAACACCTTTTTGAGGCACCTGTAGAAAGCAGAAATACCGCAACCACGTGGGTTACGGTATCTTTTCCAGCTCAGCTCTGAGCCATTCCAAGTTACGGTCTGTATAAGCAGCTTCGGTTATGTCGGTGATTCTGTGACCGACAAGTTTCTTTATGGTGTATTCGTCAACCTCAGCCTTCTTTGCCATTGTGATGAACGTCATGCGAGGATCATGCGGTCTATGATCGTCACGAAGTTTGAGAGCAGCGATAACCTTATCGAAACGGCCGGCATATTTGTCGTAAGTGATCGTCATGCCGCCTTTGGGAGAATCAGGATCGTTAAAGAGGCGGGTGCTGCCAAGTTCAACGGCGTAGTCGTAGTTCTTCTTTACCAGGTCGAACACTTTAGGGTGTATCGGTACCATACGATGCCGTCCGGCCTGGGTTTTCATTCCGCCGACAATGTAGCGTTCGTCCAGGTGTACGTCCTCTAATTCCAGTATGGCGAGTTCTTGTGGTCGCCATCCCATGTAGCACTGTATGAGAATCCAGTCTACAAAGCGGACCTTGCCGAGGTTGTCCCAAAGGGTCTGCATTTCAGATTCCTGGAAGATGATGTGACCACGTTTCGCCTCTTCCTTTTCTTTGATGATGTCGTCCGACAGTTCAAATGTCCGGGCGTAGTTCTTATCCACAAGCTCATATTCGAGAGCATAGTCCAGCATGAGATTGAACATAGACTTGATCCTGGATTTGGTGCCAGCAGACGCAAGCACCTTTTCGCCTTTGTTTGCTCCACGTGAAGGGATAATATAGCCGTCCTCCATAATTCCTTTGATATGGCGGGTACGCAGGTCCTTGACACGCATACCGGCAATGGCGTGGCAGTAGCTCCATGCCGATTTGATAGTACGGCAGGAAGATTCGCTTTCCAGGGTTGCAAAGTATGCTGCAGTCCATTTCTCGTAAAGCTCAGCGAGAGTCATTGAGGCGTTCTGTATATCGTAAGGGTTGGCTCCATACTCAGCGAGTGCCTGCAGAGCTTCCTTTTTGGTCTTGAACGTCCCAAGGGGGACACGGTTCTGTACCGTCTTTCCGGTTTGTTCGTCTGTAGTCCAGCCGAGAGTGACACGGGCCAGGTATGGCTTACGCCTGTTTCCGGAAAGTTTGGTTACGCTGCCGTAACCGTTAGGTAGTTTCATCCGGTAACCTTACTGATTCCACAGCCGCAGGCAGGCCGGAGAAATCTGTTTTGATTGGTTCCAGTTTAAGAAGAGAGGACAGAGAAATTTTCTTCTGTTCCGGTACCTTCTCATTAAGAACCGATGTAGGGAGCACATAAAAGTCCCAGTAGTCCAAGTCCAGGATTGAAACATCACGTGTACGAGCGGTAAAGACACAGAACACATACAAATCATTATTACGCATAGCCTTAGAGGCGTAGGTAGTTCCATCCCAGGCAAGTTTCTTTGCAATGTCAAAGATAATCTGAGAGTATGTATCTTCCGGAGACCAGGCCTGCAGGTAAGCAGACGATTTGACCTCAATCCGGAGTCCGGAAGGAGAAGTGAGGTCAAAAGGGAGCCAGTCTGTGCGAACTACATCTTTTGTACCAAGAGCAGAGTGTACGAGAAATTCTGCCAATATACCACGCTGAGTATTGTTAAGAAGGTCAGAGCATGACCAACGCCAAAAATCCTGCAAGCAGATAGAAGTATCAGAGCCATGCAGGGTAAAAGGCTCATTTCCGTTTAGTTGTTCCATGATTTCCTCCGTATCTTTCCAGGAGCGTCCACAGGACACGCTTATCGTCGCTGGAAGCGATTGAATACAAGGACACGAGCATTTTACCGTCCGGGACATTGTGGAGTCCGAGAAGGTAGTCTACGGAAACGTCGAGTGCATCTGCAAGGAGAATGACATTATCGACAGTAGGTGTTCGCAGTCCGTTAAGGTAGCGTGAAATTGTAGCTGCAGTCACGCCGGAAAGAGTGGCCAAGTCGTTACCGTTCAAGTGGCGTTCCTGCATACATTGAGACAGACGCTCTGAGAATCTGTTAATATCCATAGGCGTAACCGGACAGACCGGCACCACGTATGGAGTAGTCCAATAGTTTCCTGCACTCCAAATCCGAAAGTGGACCATAGGAGCGGATTAGTCCGAACAGCTGCAGATCAGTAAGCATAAGTTTACGCTGCAGGAGACGGATTTTTGCAACAGTACCGTAGGAAGTATTCCTGGTACCATGATTACAGCTGTCACAAAAAGAGGAGAGATACAGAAGCAATGCAGCGGCATCGTTCCCAGACCTCTCCTCATTGCGTGCCAGCTCAAAGTATTTGTTATTCATAGGCACATCTCCTCAATACCGGCCGTAAAGTCGGTACCATTCTAAACTGATAATCTTTTTTCCTTATCGAGATATTTCTGAGATTCTGTGTAGGCTTTCAAGAAGCCTTTGAGTTCCCCGATAAATTCAAATTTTTTGTTCTCCGGCAACGCCCGGTACAATTCAAGAAGTTCGTCCTCTTCTGCAGTAGTGAGCTTGCGGGCAGGAGCCTCTTCGCCGGTAAGCAGATAATGAACGGACACACCCAGGAAGTCAGCGATAGGCTTGATGTATTTTGCTGGCGGGTCGCTATTGCGAGTTTTCCAAGTGGACATAGTGGACGTGCGTATGCCGAGACAATCACACAGGTCAGTGGCTTTTTTGTCCCGTTTTTCAAGGGTTTCTGTGATTCTTTCAATGATTTCCATAGGCAACCTCCAAGGTAAAAATAATTCGCAATTAAGAGTAAAAACATTTACAAACTCGCATATACGTGTTATAATAAATACATGAAATACAAAACAATTCAAAGTTGCGAGCTGAGATATTGTGCGTGTATTTCGTGCGTCTGTTTGCGAGATTGTAAAGAGGTTTACTTACATTATAGCACGCAAATCAGAAAAAATAAATAGTTTTTACACAAATGCGAGAAAGGAGTGAAACGCAAGCATGAAGCAGGAAACATCACAGTGGGGCAAAGCCGTTAAGAAGGCAGTGATCGACCACAACATGACATTGAAGCAGCTGGCCGAAAAAATCGGTTACAGCAATGCAACTGTTTCCCAGGTCGTCAATGGCAGATATTCCAATTCAAGCTACAAGATGATTGCTGAGAAGATCAACGAAGTGCTTGGAACGGAGGGACTGCCGGAGAGGACTGAGACACCTTCCGATGAATGGTGCCAGTCAGTGAAGATCGAACTGGTGAAACAGAGCATGACCGTCAATGAGCTGGCGAAGCAGCTGGATGTCTCCAGGGATCGGCTATCACTGGTAATTAACGGCAAGATGATGAACGAAGCAATCGTTGGCGGGGTGAACCGCCTGCTCGGACTCAACACGGTCGCTGTCCCAGCTGATAAGTAAATTATAGCGGAAGGGTAGGTAACAAGAAATGGGAAGAGGCCATATGAATGAGAACCAAAATGTATATTTCCAGGCGAGAAAAAAGGCCGCAGCATACAACGAGAGGCTATGGAGTCGTGAAGGAGCAGCAGAGCTGTTAGGAATATCGGTATCGACGCTGGCTGATTACGAACTTGGCAATACGAAAGTGGTTCCAGTGGATAAGGTAGTTCTTATGGCGGACCTCTATAAAACGCCGGAACTGATTACTGGGTACTGTATGCGAGAATGCCCGGTACACGGATTCCTACCGCTGGCAACCGAAGAAAAAAGTTTAGAAGGAATTGCATTAAGACTTTTGCAGAGCTTCAATGAATCCTCATTGAAGGATATGCGGGACAGTCTGATCGAGATAACAGCTGATGGGAAAATCACAGAGGATGAATTACCAGCCTTGAAGAAAATCATCGGCAAGCTAGATAAGATGGCGGAGGTAATAAGCGAAATGAAAATTGCCGGAGAGAAGTACATGAACGGTAAGTAAGCAGGAGCAATGCCGGAAAGGAGTTTCAGAATTGAAGAAATCGAGTAAGCGAAGAGTATTGTTTGCGGTGCGAACAGCGACAATGATCGGAGCTGCCTGGTTCGCTGTCAATGGCATTACAGATACGCTCGGACAGGAGAAAGAAAAAAGCTGGTCGGTCTACATAGCCACAGAAGGGGTGGAAGAGGCAACGTACACACCGGAAGCGGGAGCGACAGAAACACAGCCAACAGAAACAGCGAAGGCAACAGAAGAACCGCTGATTGCAAGCATGGATTGGGACGAGGACGATTCCTATATGTTATGCAAGATAGCGATGGCTGAAGCTGAGAGCGAAGGCGTAGAGGGAAAGGCACTGGTAATGCTGGTGGTCCTCAACAGAGTTTGGAGCGAAGAGTTCCCGGACACAATCGAGGAAGTGATTTTTCAGAAGAACCAGTTTAGTCCAGTAGCAAACGGAAGATACGATGAAGTAGAGCCGGATAAGGAATGCTACGAAGCATTGGAAATGATCCAGTTTGAGCATTGGAACGAAAGCCAGGATGCTTTGTATTTTGAAAGTAAGAGTGACAGTAAATGGCACAGCGAGAATTTGGAATTTCTTTTCAAGTACGGCAGACATTACTTCTACAAGTGAAAGGGGCATACGACATGAAGAGAATCAAGAGAAAAGTGAGACAGTTCGTAAGACTGTATTGGTTTTGGGTAAGCCTGGGACTGGTTCTTACGAAGGTGTCCGTAGAAGCGGCATACGCAGAGAGAGGATATAAGGCATACGGAGGTGAGTGGCTGATGCTTCCGATAATGCTGAACGTCGGATATTTCGTGAATGAGGCGAGAATGTATCTGCCGGATCTCATTGAAGAATGGAGAGAGGAGAAAGGCTAAGAACGAAGAATTGAAAGAAATCGTAGAAGGGTACAGGGCAGAAGGAATACACATATCCGATGAAGAGGTAAACGAAATCCTTTGGCTGTGCAACAGGAGAATGGAGATTAGCAAGATTGAGAACAGAGGAGAATACCTGCCGTTGCTTTTCAAGGACGAGGTAAAAAACTATCTGTTCAGACGAGAAGTAAATGCAGTGACTTTTTTAAGAAGTTTGGAGGCAAAAGAAATATGTGTTCAGTATGCGGAATGAATCCGTGCCATCCAAGTTGTCCGAACGCACCGGAACCGGTACCTGTTTATGAGTGCTGCAGGTGTGGGTACGGAATCTTAGAAGGAGACAAGTTTTGGGATTCTCCGGCAGGTTATATGTGCGAGGATTGTGTAGATGAAATGGACGCAAAAGAGATATTAGAAATGTGTGGCGAAAGCCTCACGGAAGCAAAAAAAGGAGGAAATGTAAATGGCAGAGCAGAATGCAGTAGCAACACAGCAGCAAAACACGCAGTTAAGCGTGACCGTACAGATTAAGAACATGATTTCCCAGGATGCGGTCAAGAAAAAATTTGCTGAGGTACTGGGACAGAAAGCACCGCAGTTTTTGGCATCTATCACGAACGTAGTGGCAGGATCGGCACAGTTGAAAAAATGCCCGGCAAACTCAATTATGAGTTCGGCATTTGTGGCAGCGACGTATGACTTGCCTATTGACAGTAACCTTGGGTTTGCGGCAATCGTTCCATACAACAACAGCAAGTACAATCAGCAGACGAGACAATGGGAGAAACATCCGGAAGCACAGTTTCAGATGATGTATAAAGGGTTCATCCAGCTGGCAATTCGTTCCGGATATTATGAGAAGATGAACTGCTCAGTAGTCTACAAGGACGAGCTGGTGTCTTACAATCCGATTACCGGAGAGGTTGAGTTTGTGACAGATTTCTCTCAGTGCAAGAACAGAGCAGAAGGCAATGCAGAGAATATCGTCGGTTACTATGCTTGGTTTAAGCTGCTGACTGGATTCAGAAAAGAGCTGTTTATGACGGTAGCTGAGGTTGATAACCACGCAAGAAAGTATTCCCAGGCGTACCGCTACGACATCGACCAGGGAAAGAAGGCCAGCAAATGGACGACGGATTTCGAGGCAATGGCATTAAAGACGGTTATTAAACTGCTCCTCAGCAAGTGGGGTATTTTATCGGTGGATATGCAAAGAGCAATCCAGGACGATCAGAAGGTGTACGACGAGGAAGGCGAAGGAACCTATGGAGACAACCAGCCGGACATCATCGAGGCAGAAGATCCGTTCAAGATTGAGCAGCACGACGAGGAAGAACAGCAGATTGGCGGTTTGGATTTAGAAGAGGTTGAATAGGAGGAAGAGAAATGCAACTGACATCAGAGAATTATTATAGCCAGGAGGCTAACAAGGAGTACATGAGTGTATCGGGATATAAGGACTTTGCAGGAACATATGGGAAGATGCCTTGCGAGTTCTATGGTATGGAAAAGCTCAACGGACGCTGGGAGGACGAGAAAAGCACCGCATTGTTGGTAGGAAGTTATGTTGACAGCTACTTTGAGGGAAGCTTGGAACAGTTCAAGAAAGAGAACAAGGAAATCTTCACACAGAAGGGCGAGTTAAAGGCAAACTTCAAGCAGGCAGAGGAAATCATCGCACGTATCGAGAGAGACGAATATTTCATGAAGTTTATGAGCGGGCAGAAGCAGGTTATTATGACCGGCGAGCTGTTCGGAGCAAAGTGGAAGATTAAGATGGATTCCTACATTCCGGACGTGGCAATCGTTGACTTGAAGGTTATGGCATCCATTACGGACTTAAAGTGGGTGAAGGATATTGGCTATCTCGATTTCGTAAGATATTGGGGTTACGACATCCAGGGAGCAATCTACCAGGAGATCGTAAGACAGAATACCGGAAAGAAGTTGCCATTCTATATTGCGGGAGCAACAAAGCAGGCAGAGCCGGACATCCGTATCATCCATGTTACAGACAACTACCTGCAGGAGGCACTTCACATAGTAGAGGCAAATATGCCGAGAATCCTCAGAGTGAAGAGCGGAGAGGCAGAACCGGACAGATGCGAATTGTGCGATTGCTGCAGACATAACAGAGTGCTGACACGTCCGATTTCGATTATGGATTTGACAGCAGGAATTTAATATGACAGGCGGTGGTTTAGTGGCAGACAACAGAAAGTATTATTACTTGAAGCTGAAAGAAGATTTTTTCGACAGCGACGAGCTGAAAATATTAGAGAGTCAGAAGGATGGTTATTTGTATAGCAACATTCTCTTGAAACTCTATCTGAAAAGCCTGAGCAACGCAGGAAGATTGATGTTCCGGAATGTGATACCGTACACGCCGGAGGTTTTGGCAACGCTCACAGGACACCAGGTAGGAACAGTCGAAAAGGCATTAGATGTATTCAAGAGGCTGGGATTGATAGAGGTGCTGGATAACGGAGCAATCTACATGATGGATATTCAGAACTTCATAGGCCAGTCGTCAAGCGAAGCTGACAGGCAGAGAGAATATTACAATCGCATGAAAGCTGAGAAGGATGCACTGGCTGATCCTGGAACACCAAAGGCATTGCCGGAAGCGCCGGTTGAAACACCGGCACCTGCAGAACCGAAGTCCAATAAGGCAATCAAAGGTTACACATCAGACTTTGAGGAATTTTGGCTGATTTATCCGAGAAAGGCAGACAAGGCACAGGCATACAAGAAGTACAAGGCAAGACTGGAAGATGGCTTTTCACATGAGCAGTTATGCGAAGCCGCAAGGAATTATGCGGCACAGTGCAAACAAGACAGAACGGAAGATAAGTACATAAAGCACGGCAAGACATTCTTAGGAGAGTCAACGCCGTTCCTGGACTATCTGCCGAAAGAAAAGCCGGTACAGAACGAAGCCGAGTACGACGACAACGAGAATCCGTTCGGAAGGAGTGAGTGACGATGGATTTGCAGAGTATTTTACCGGCAGAGGCGTTTAAGACAGAGAAGAATAGCGGCGATTACATCGGCGAGGATGGACTTCTCTACTGCGGCGTTTGCAGAACAAAGAAGCAGACCAGGTTGTCAGCGTCAGATATTACGCAAGGGAAGGAGCTGATTGTTCCCTGTATCTGTAAGTGTAAGGTGGAAGAGAACAGGCGCAAGGAAGAGGCTGAAAAGAAGAGACAGGAAATGCAGCGTTTGGAGAGACTGAAAGCCAGCAGTCTTATGGATGCAAAGCTGAAATCGGCAAGGCTGGACGGGTACCAGGTTGATACAGACAATCAGAAAATCTACAACCTGGCCGGAAAGTATGTGAGCAGGTTTGATGAAATGTACGAAAAAAGGCAGGGGTTGCTTTTTTGGGGTACAGTCGGAACCGGGAAGAGCTACACTGCAGCCTGCATCGCAAACGAGCTGCTGGATAAGATGATTCCGGTGGTTATGACATCATTTGTGAAGATTCTGCAGAACATCCAGGGCAATCCAAACGAAGAAGAGAGAATTATGGCAGGACTGAATGCGGCAAAGCTGCTGATTATCGACGACTTAGGAGCAGAGCGAAGCACAGACTACGCATTGGAGAAAGTGTATAACATCATCGACAGCCGGTATTTATCCGGCAAGCCGCTGATCCTCACTACGAATATGACGTTGAAAGAAATGCAGGAGTCTGAGGACATCAGGTATAGACGTATCTACGACAGGATATTTGAGATGTGTTTTCCAGTAAGGTTTGCTGGCAGGAGTTGGAGAGAAAAAGCGGCGTTCAAGAGGTTCGATGCAATGAAGAATTTAATGGAGGAATGACAACATGGGTTTGATTAAGGTGGCAGAAATCAGCATTGACAAGCTGGACGACAGAAAGACGGTTACGGCGATCCTGCACGAGAACGGCTATACCGTCGGGCCAGGAAAGAGAGCAAAGACACAGACAGGCAAGCAGTTAGATTATTACTTGAAGGTGTATGTGGAGGAAGGCACCGATAAAGCAGAACTCTACAAGACAACAAGCGGAAAGACGAAGATTACAGCCAAGAAGGTGACGGATAAGATGTCAGCGGAGATTGGTGACAAGGCATAGGAGGCAGAAAGTGGATGAAGATATGAAGCAGATTCGTTTCTCAATACCAGGACAGCCATTCGGAAAGCAGAGACCGAAGTTTTCGAGAGCAGGAGCGTATGTTAAGACGTACACTCCGAAAGAGACAACCAGTTATGAAAATCTCGTGAAGCTGTTTTACAACGAAGCGGCCAAAGGAAGAATGTTCCCGGAAGGGGCAATGCTGGATGTTCGGATAATCGCATATTACGAGATCCCGAAGTCCACAAGCAAAAAGAAGCGTAAGGAAATGTTGGAACACAGGATCAGACCAACCAAGAAGCCGGACTGGGACAATATTGGCAAGATTATTTGCGATAGTTTGAACCTGGTAGCGTATCACGACGATTCGGCAGTCGTGGATGCACAGGTAAGGAAGTTTTATTCCGAGAAACCAAAGGTTGATGTACTGATAAAGGTCGTAGGACCGTAGCAAATTTAGGAGGTAGACAATGGCAGGAAGAAAGAAAACTGAAAAAGTGGAAGCAGAAATTATCGAGACTACGGAAGTGGTACCGGCAGGAAAAATGGAGTTTAGACTGATTAACCCGACAGAGGACGGTTTTCTCAGACGGATTCAGTGGAACAAAGAGGAGTTAGAGGCGGCGGTTAGAGCAAAGATAGCCAGCTACGAGAATGTGGTTTACACAGAGGAGAATATCAAAGCCGCCAAGAATGACAGAGCGGAGCTGAATAAGCTCATTAAGGCTATCGAGGACAGAAGAAAACAGGTCAAGAAGATTATCAATGAGCCGTATGCAATATTCGAGTCAGAGTTAAAGGAAATCCTGGCACTTATCAATGAGCCGGTAGGACTGATCGACCAGCAGGTAAAGGCGTTCGAGGAGAGACAGAAAGAAGAGAAGAAAGCGGCAATCCAGGCAACCTACGATGAAAACATCGGAGACTTGGCCGATGTGTTGCCGTTTGAGAAGATTTTCGACATCAGATACCTCAATCAGACCTTTAAGCTCGCAACCGCCCAGGAAGAGGTAAAGGGCAAGATCGATACAGTTAAGACGGATTTAGAGACTATCGACAGTCTCGACAGCAAGTACAAGCTGAACGCAAAGGATGTGTATATCAAGACATTGGACCTCAGCAGAGCGTTGGCAGAGAACAAGAGACTGGCAGACCTGGAAGAAAAACTGGAAGCTGAGAAGAAACGCAAGGAAGAGGAAGAGGCAGAAAGAAAACGCCAGGAAGAAATCCGCAAGCAGAAGGAAGCGGAGGAGAAAGCAAAGCGTGAGGCAGAAGAGGCTGCACGCCAGGAAACTCAGAAGAAAGAGTTCCAGGAATCTGTAGCAGAGCAGGCTGAACCTCAGTCCGAAATGGGTAGAACGATTGAATCCATTGAAAGATCAGCGTTCGCCCAGGCAGTGGCCAGAGATGTTCAGAGCGAGCCGGGAGAGCAGGCGGTTGATCCGTTTGCACCGAAGGCAGAGCCTAAGCAGGAAAAGAAGTACAGAGTCAGATTCTATGCAGACGGAACCAAGGAACAGCTGGCTAAGCTGGTAGAGTTTCTGAATGAGAACAATATCAAATACGGCAAGATTGCAAAGGAGAGTAAGTGATGAACGAGTACGACAAGAAATTGGATTTTGACAGCGACACCTTTGAGGGTATGAAGCACGATATGAATTTTGTTCTGCAGAGACTTCTCGGCAACATGATTGAGAAGCAGTCCACAGAAGGAAGCATGACAATTAAGATTGACGTAACTATGGTAAAGGAATTTATCCCGAACTACGATCCGAATGTAAAGGGAGAATCAAGAGAAATCAGCAAGCCTCAGTTCAAGCATAAGGTAACGTCAGCGGTCAAGATCAGCGACGAGAAGAGCGGGAACCTCAACAACGAGATGGAGATGGTTATGGATGAAGAGACTGGCTGCTATGTGTTACAGCCGATTGCGAACACCCAGCAGAGAACTATCTTTGATTCGGACTTTATGGCTGGGCAGAAGAACCAGGAAGGCGAAGGAAACGATGACATCATTGACGGTACATATATTGATGCGGATGTAAGGCCGGCACTGCCTGGTCCTTCCGACGATGAAGAACCTGCAGAGGAGCAGACAGAAGAAACTCAGCCTGCAGAAGGAGAGGGAACAGACGAACCGACAGAAGAACAGTCCGGAGAACCGGCAGAGGAAGAACCGGAAGATATTACAGACGACATCCTGGGAGATACAGACACAGAAGGTTATGATTACGAAGATCCGGAGGAATAGGTATGGGACTGATTAAACCGAGAATGAGCAGCTATGTAGACAGAGGTAATAAGCTAATTGCGGAAGGTAAGACAAAAGAGGCAATGAACCTGGTAAGCCACGGTCTGCAGTATTACTCAGAGAGGGTTATCAACAGCATATCTCCATACGCCAAGGCAGATGCAGGACTGATTGTTTTAGTCCTGCGCCACCTGGCAAATGAGATTGAGAAAAATAACCCAGGAGCAAAGAAACTGGCGGCTGGCATGGAGAAGTGCGTAGGCAAACCTTCCCTGCAGGAGATTGAAAGAATCAAGAAACCGAACAAGAAGTAAGGAGGCAATATGAATACACCGGAGAGCGATATGGAGAAGATGAAATTTGCGAGAGAATGGGTAAGAGCGCACGCTGCAAAGAAGATGGCAAAGTATGAGAAAAAGCTGAGAAGAGCCGCGAAGGATTTCTTCGGGCATCCGGTAGCAATCGCATATTTGAAGCCTGGCGTGATGCTTGAGATCAAAGATACAGGAGAAAAGGCAAAGATTGTAGCGGACGAAGAGAAAGGATAAGCGATATGGCAAGAGGTTTCTTATACGTGTATGAGCGGATATACAAAGGAGAGACTGAGATGCAGACTGAGTTCCGGAAGATACCGGTCAACGGTAAGCGAACCTCAGTAGCAGATCAGAAGAGAGTCCGGAAGATTATCTCAGATAACGCACATAGAATAGCGCAGGAATGCTCGGTGCTGGTGAGTTATCCCAAAATGAGAATTGAAGGTACTGCAGTCAACCTGGGAGATGTGCATATAATGCTCCCGGACTGCAGAATCATCAGCATCGAGGAATTGAAGAAAATCGAGGGGGGGGTGAAATAGGTGCGAAGGCGCAAAGAGACCGAAGAGGAAGCGGTAAAGAGGCGGCAACAAATGTATGGATGCAATGGGAAGTGCTGCGATAGAGTAATTGATCCGGAAACGGGCGAAGGCCAGTATTTCATATGTGGTGGCATAGATACCTGCGACGAAACAAGGGTAGGCGAGTTTATAGGAATGGTAGGAGCGGTACTGTTTATCGTCCTGGCACCGATTATGTTTATAGCGGGAATAGTAGCTTTGATAGTGTTTGGAATATAGGAGAGCAATAATGGAATGTGATGCAAGAAAGGAGTGATAAAATCCCATGAGGTCCCATGATCCGTTCGGGACTTGCAGGAACTGCGGGTGTCAGATTATGTGGGTTAAGACAAAGGCTGGAAAGAATATGCCAGTAGACCCGACGATGATCAGCTACCGCAGGCCAGGAGCAGGAGTAAAGGCAAAGGAGAAGATAGTAACGCCGGAAGGCGAGGTTGTATGTGCCGATAAGGTATCATCCGATAGCGCAGAAGGCTTTGGCTACATATCGCACTTTGCCACCTGCAAGGCAAGAAACCGTTGAGAAAAAGAAAAGCCGCCCCTTTGACAGGAACGACTCGTGACTGAGAATATTATACTCGCAAATGCGAGAGAAGTCAAGGAGGCGACATTATGGCAACGGAGAATAAGGAGAAGGCAAAGGGCGAAGCAATCTTCCCCCTAACGCAGGAACAGATCAACCAAATAGCTGCTATCGGTGCCAAGGAAGGTGTAAGGGCATACAAGGAAGAGCAGAAGAAGGAAGAGCGTAGGAGAAAGAAGGAAGATAGCAAAGTCAGAAAGACAAAGAAACTGCTCAGCTCGTACAGAAGAATCAAGGCGACATTATCGGATGGAGAGCAGTTCACTCCGGAGGAGCAGGCAGAACTGAGATGGAAGTTCGTTGAGGACCTTATGGGAAACACAAGAGAGATAGCAGGAAAGTCAGAGAGGACAATAAAAGATACGGAGCGCAAGCGTGAAGAGGATTTATACTGCGTGTTCCGGATAGAAAAAGCGACCGAAATGTACCGTGAGGAGTGTGAAAAGAGCGGAAGCGAAGAGGCGAAGCGTCGTTATAGGGAGTTAAGCATGATGTACCTGGACGAAAAAGCTTACACGGTGCAGGAGATTTCGGAAGTAGAAAACATAAGCGATAAGACCGTCTACAAGGACATAGGAATAGCTTGTGACATTGTGGCTATTTACTTACTGGGTGCGGATTTCTAAATGGTCATGCGCCTGTAAATTAACTAGGTAGAAAATGAGTAGGTTGCAATTAGAGTTACCAAGTGGTAATATGCTAATTAGCCGGTAACCCAAATGTCACTCCTAAAAAGAGCCAGTTGTATTCCTTCTAAACGGCTAACTGGCAGGGCGAAATCCCTGCCAGTTAGCCTAAGAGGGAATATGAACAATTAGTTAAATAAAGCTATTTTAGTGTACTTAGGCAGGTCTGTATAGTATAATTAAACTATAAACAACCAGCATAAAAGGAGTGATTGAAATGGCAATTTGGACTAGTAGATATAGTAATAAAGAGTTACAGAACGGTAAGTACTACTCGGTAGGAATAAGTCTTGGGAGACCGAAGTTTAATATAAACTACCGAATACAGGAACAATGTTATGACCTCGCACCGGCAAGATGGATGTGGGGAAAAGAACTCGAAGATTTTAAACGAATGTACTTCTCAAAGCTAGATGCGATGGGAGTAGACAAAGTACAGGCTATTTTGCAGAAACTTCATAACGATGCAAAAGCAAACGGCCAAGATTTAGTTCTGCTTTGTTTTGAAGATGTAAGAGACCCGAAGGATTGGTGCCACAGAACAATGTTGGCAGAATGGGTAAAAAAAAGAATTGGATGGGATATTAAAGAGTTACCAAATCCGCAACCTCCGAAAATCAAGAGGAAGAAAACTGAGTCAGAAAACGAAAATAACGAATACCAGCAATTAAGTTTGTTTGATATATGTAATGCGTGAGTAGTTTAATTTTAAAACATTTGCAAACCTTGCAAGCGATGGTGGTGAAAATCCATTCTCACGCTCCAACAGCAATGCACCAGTAAGTAAAAACCTACTGGTGCTTTTTTTGCGCATAGACACAAGGCGAAATAAGCCTAGTTTTTATGAATATATATATTCCTATTGCTACAGCAATAAAAAGCCTAATAAGGCGAAAATACGAGTTCACATGAACTGAAAGGAAGAATGAAAATATGTTTAGAGGCACATTACCAGCGGACGCACAAAACATAGTTATTGAGATAGTTAAATCGTGGAACGTAGATACTATACACGTGGGCTGTTCCGGAAATATGACTATAGAGAGAGGAGTTTATAATGCAGGCATAAAAAACATCCATGCAAACGATGTAACCATTTATTCGTGCGCGCTAGGAAATTATTTTGCCGGCAATAAGCTAGAATTAAAGCCAAAAGAAAATATACCGGAAGAATACAAATTCATGTTAAAGAGATTTGAAAGTGATTCGGAAAAATTAGCTACTGTGCTGCTTATGAGCAAATTTCAGATAAATATGTACAAGGAAGTAGAGTATTACAAGAAACAGTTAGAAGAAGCGGAGAAACAGTGGGATGATATGATAGATAAAACGATAGCCAAGTTAGAAAAAACAGAATTTCGACTGGAATCATTCTACGCAGGCGATGTAAAAGAATTTGTAGATTTTGTAGATGATAACTCCGGATTTGTTTCGTTTCCACCGTTTTTCTCGGGAGATTATGAGAAGATGTATGCAAACATAGAATCTATCATAGACTGGCAACCACCGCAGTATGAATTACTCGGAGAAGATGGAGTATGGGAAATATTCAAGAAAGCCATGGGAAAGAAAAATTGGCTATTTGGAACGATGTACCCAGAAGAATCACTAGAAGAGCACTTGGTAGGTGTATGCAAAACAACCAACAGAGGAGTGCCGATATATTTGTATGCTAGCTCAGGACCAAAACGCTTAGTTATGCCTAATCAAAAGATCGAAAGCGTAAGAATACCACGATTATACGCAGGGATGGAAATTGGACAAAAAATATCCATCAAGCGTTTGTCTATGGGGCAGTTTTCCACACTCAGAAGTGAATACATGAATGCAAATATAGTTCCAGGTTCGCCGAGTACAATGTGGGGAGTGGTTGTAGATGGTATGTTGATTGGATGCTTTGCATATATGCTCGGAGACAAGAACATGAATATTGAAACACCATATATGTACTTGTTAAGCGATTTCCCAGTATCAAAGACAGATTATCCAAGACTGTCAAAGCTGATAGTCTACTGTGCTTTATGTAAAGAAATGAAAGAGTTCTGTGAGCAACAGTTCGGTACACGAATGCGGTCTATTGTTACAACAGCATTCACGAAACGACCGGTAAGTATGAAATACAGAGGAATCCTAAAACTCTACAACAGAAGAAAGCTAGAAGCCGAAGGAGCAGACGGAAATCCGGATAGAAAAGAAGAAAAATATCAGCTTAACTACGTCGCGCCGTTTGGAGAATGGACATTACAGGAAGGGTTTGATATGTGGAAAAGTAAACATGGAAAACGAATTATAGGAGGAATAGCAAATGAGGACAAAGACAGTTAAAGGAAATCCTAAGGATCTTGTACAACTAAAAGAAAATGCAAGGTATATGAAACATGAAGAGTTCCAAAGATTGGTTCAAAACATACGAGAGGACGGATGCCTTACATCGCACCCGTTGATATATCCGGAAGAGAATGGAGACCTTATAATCCTGTCCGGAAATCATAGAGTAGCGGCTGCAATTGAAGCAGGATTGGATGAAATCGAATGGATTCAAATTGAAGATAAGCTACCAAATGCAAAAAAAATAGCTATACAATTATCACACAATTCACTTGTAGGACACGATGACTTAGATATCTTAAAAAGTCTATATGAACAGATAGACGATATGAATTTGAAGATGTATAGTGGCTTGGATGATAAAACATTAGAATTGATGGATAAGGCGTCGCCGGATTCCATAGGAGAGGCATCTTTACAAACAAAGATAGTTTCTCTTATTTTTTTGCCAAGTGATTTAGATAAGGCTAAGGAGGAACTTGAAAAAGCTATTAGTCTCACAGCCGCAGACGAGAGATGGTTAGCATACGGAAAGGACTTCGACGTCTATATGGACAACATCGAGGCAACGCAAGCATCATACGGCATTAAGAACACTGCTACAGCCTTCAGTTTGATAATGAATATGTTCGGAAGAAATGTTACTCAGTTACGAGAAGGATATATTGATGGACCAGCAAAAGAAGATAATTCAAAGTGGGTTCCAATATCTACAATACTTGGAAACTCAAAGATTCCTCAAGGAGCTGCAAAGGTATTGAACAAAGCAGTTGAGAAAATGAGAAACGATGGAACTGTTACAAGTGAAAACTTATGGCAAGCATTAGAGTATATGGCTGCAGACTACTTATCAGGAAAGTAGGTGACATAATTGGCGGCACAGTTAAAGTACAATCCCAACTATCACGATGACTGGGCCTGGTCACTGGCAATCAAAGGAGCAACCGATAAAGAGATAGCAGAAGCGTTTAAAATTTCGGTTAGAACACTCAATAGATGGAAGAAAGACCACCCTTCGTTTGAAGAATCGTTGAATTGTGGCAAAAGTGCCGCAGATGCCAAAGTAGAAAGGATGTTATATGAAAGAGCGACTGGCTACACTTGCGAAGAGACAGAGGTTATCCAAGAACTAGACAAAGATGGCAATCCGAAACCTACTAAGATAAGAAAAACGAAGAAGGTATATCCTCCGGATGTTTTGGCTGGCATGTACTGGTTGAACAATAGACAGCCAGGGAAATATAAACGAAATCCGGAGAACTTCATCACTAGCAACGATGATGATGAAGATGATATCGTTATCTACTTGCCAGAGAATGGACGTGATAGTAATGAAACATGAAAAGATTATCATTAAGCCACAAAAAGGACCTCAAGAAAATTTCCTTGCAACCTCTGCAGATATTTGCATTTATGGAGGCGCTGCAGGAGGAGGAAAAACTTTCGGACTGCTACTAGAGCCGCTTCGGTATATGAACAATCCGGACTACAATGCAACTATCTTCCGACGCGACTACACGCAGGTAACATCCCCAGGAGGCTTATGGGACAGTTCACGAAAGATTTACCGCTACGTGAAAGGTTCCCAGCCGTTAAAGACACCAAAACTACACTGGACTTTCAAAAGAGGCGCATCGGTCAATTTCGCCCATCTAGGACGTGATGAAGATTGCGACGACTGGCAGGGTTCACAGCTAACGATGATAGGATTTGACGAGCTGACGCACTTTAGCGAGTACCAGTTCTTTTATATGCTGTCTCGAAACCGTACAGATTCCGGTGTAAAGCCGTATGTACGAGCTACCTGCAACCCGGACGCAGACTCTTGGGTTGCTGAGTTCATTTCCTGGTGGATAAATCAAGAGACCGGCTATCCGATACTGGAACGGTCGGGAGTAATCCGTTGGATGGTACGACTCAACGAGGTTGTTACCTGGTTCGACAGCAGAGAAGAGGCAGTGCAGGGAGCTATCGAGAACGGTGTCAAGCCGGAACAGGCTGAGACGATGCCTAAGAGCGTGACGTTCATTGCGAGTACGCTGCATGATAACAAAATTCTGATGAAGAATGACCCAGGGTATTTAGCCAACCTGCAGGCAATGGCTCTTGTACAGAGAGAGCGACTACTGCATGGCAACTGGAAGATTAAGGCCGCCGCAGGTTTGATGTTCAAGCGAGTAAAGGTAAATATGCTGGAAGAGATACCGCCCGATGTTATCAAGTGGGCGAGAGGCTGGGACCTTGCGGCAACATCTGAGGATGAAAAGGGAGACCCGGCATACACAGCAAGCGTGCTGATCGGAAAGAGAAGAAACGGACGGTACATTGTGGTCGACGTTATCAATCGCCGGTTGAGTTCGTCCGATGTGCGAGAAATCATAAAGCAGACCTGCATAGCTGACAGGGCGAAATACGGAAGGGTAGCAACCAGGCTTCCGCAGGACCCAGGCCAAGCAGGTAAAGACCAGGCACAGAGTTTTATGAAACTCTTGGCTGGTTTCAATGTTAAGTGCATTCAAGAGTCCGGAGACAAGGTGACGAGAGCAGAACCGTTTTCGGCACAGTGGTTAGGACTTGAGGGTATGGATAAAGGCAATGTCGATGTGCTGATTGCACCGTGGAATGAAGAGTATTTCAACGAGTGCGAGAACTTCCCACAGTCCAAATTCAAGGATATGGTGGACGCAAGTTCATCGGCATTTACGGAGTTAGAGAGTGGTGCTACATACTCAGCACCGCCTAAGGATAGCCAGTTAGGCAAGGGTAGTTATTGGAATAAGTGAGGTGAGAACAGATGGCTAACAAAGAAATCGGTCGCATAGGTCAGCGACGCTACGGAGGAACAATCTATGAAGAGTTCCTTCATGAACTGAGAGGCACACGAGGAATAGAGGTCTACCGTGAAATGTCAGAGAATGACGATGTGGTAGGTGCGATCCTCTTTGCTATTGAGATGCTGGTAAGACAGTGCGACTGGAACATAGAGCCGGGAGGCGACACCGCAAAGGACAAAGAGGCTGCAGAGTTCGTAGAAAGTTGTATGCACGATATGCAGGACACCTGGACGGACACAATTTCGGAAATCTTATCTTTCCTCACTTACGGTTGGAGCTTCCACGAGATCGTGTATAAGCGCCGTATGGGAAATACGAAGAACCCAACAACGAAGAGTAAGTACACAGACGGTTTGATTGGATGGAAGAAATTGCCTATCAGAGCGCAGGAAACACTCTACCGGTGGGAATATGACAACGAGGACAATCTGCTGGGAATGACTCAGATGCCGCCGCCGGACTTCGGAACGTACACGATACCAATGAGTAAGGCATTGCTGTTCCGTACAAAGAGCAGGAAGAACAACCCGGAAGGGAGAAGCATTCTGAGAAATGCCTACCGATCCTGGTATTTCAAGAGACGAATCCAGGAGATTGAGGGCATCGGCATTGAGAGAGACCTTGCAGGACTCCCGGTAATGCACGCTCCGGAAGGTTTGGATATTTGGGATGATGCAATCGACGAGAATAAGCGTACACGCATCGCCCTGGAAAATATGGTAAAGAGCATTCGCCGAGACGAGATGGAAGGCGTGGTACTTCCAGCGGGTTATGAGTTGGAGCTGTTAAGTTCCGGTGGCACCCGACAGTTTGACACGAATGCGATCATCAACCGCTATGATACCCGAATTGCAATGACGGTATTAGCGGATTTTATTTTCTTAGGTCATTCAGAGACTGGTTCCTGGGCGTTGAGTTCCGACAAGACGGAGTTGTTTGCTATGGCAATCGGTGCGTTCTTAGATATTATTTGCGAAACATTCAATAGCCAGGGAATTCCAGCTTTGATTGATATTAATGGAGAGCATTTCAAGGGCATAACAGACTACCCCAAAATGACACACGGAGATATTGAAGATGCCGACATTACAAAGGTATCTACATTTGTAAAGGATATGACTGGAATTGGAATCCTGGTACCGGATGATGGACTGGAAGACTACATTCGCCAGGTCGGACACCTGCCGGAGAGAACAACAGACGACAGGACAGTAGACCAGCGGCGTAAGCAACAGGCAGAACAGAACCAGCCACCGGAACCCGAGACAGCCGCAGGAAGCGATGGAAACGACGAAGGCGAAGAAATCCCCGACAATGTAGTGGAAGCCGCTAAAAGGCGGTTAGGAAGGAGCGGTACAAATGGCAATAAGGTTCATACGACCAAAGCGAATACGCAAGGCAAAGACACCGGGCAGTCAAGAAGTCCTACGCAGACTTGAAGAGTACCTGCAGAGCGAATGTGACGAACCGGTTGAAATCCTATGCGGATTTTGGCAGGATCAGCAAGATGCCATCACGTACCAGGAACTCCGAAAGGCAGTAGCGGACGGAAGCCTTAGTAAAGAGACGTTAGAGGCTTGGCAACAGGATTACTCAGTGCTTGTTGCCGAGAGATTACAGTCAATGTGGACGCAGGCAATAGCGGCAGGACCAACAGGGCAACCAATCCTGGACGGTCTCGCTTTTGAGTTCAACACTCAGACGCCAGGCGTTCTCGACTGGATCAGTGAAAGAGGAGCTGAGTTTGTTACCCGATGCACAGAAGAGCAGAAGGACGCAATAGCGGCACTCCTGGAAAAGAAAATGAGAGAGAGCCATACAGTAGATGAACTGGCAAGGCTCATTCGTCCATGCATCGGTCTGACAGAGGGTGACGCAAGAGCAAACGCCAGGTATTATGACAATATCGTGGCTACGATGCGAAAAGAGCATCCGAGAATGAAGATTGAGAGCATCCGCCGGAAGGCATTGGACGCTTCTCAGAAATATGCAGAGAAACAGCACCGGGCCAGGGCATTCACAATCGCTCAGACCGAGAGTGCTTTTGCTTATAACCGTGGAGCCGATGAAGGCATACGCCAGGCACAGGGCGAAGGGTATCTTGGAACGATGGTAAAGAGATGGAGTACATCCGGAGACGATTCGGTGTGCGACATCTGCAATGCGCTGGAAGGTACCGAGGTAGATATGGACTCCGACTTTGATTTCAAAGGAAAGGTCCTGTTTGCAGGGCAACATATGTTACCACCTGCACACCCGAGATGTGCCTGCGCTATCGAGTATATCGAAGTGGCTGCACCGAGAGGAAGGAAGTGAGAAAGTGAAGAAGTTCTCTGATTTCATCAAGAAGTCTGCAGAACCGCAGAAGAAAGAGCCTGCCAGCAATGTGATTAAAGGCAGGTTTAAGATTGCCAAGTCCGACGATGACAAGCACCTGGCATTTGGTTGGGCGAATGTTGCTATCCGTGCTGACGGAGAAGAGATTGAGGACTGGCAGGAGGACATCATCGAGCCAGAAGAATTGGAAAACGCAGCATATCAGTACGTGTTGCTCTATCGTGAAGGTGGAGAAATGCACGAAAGAGGCGGTGCTGCAGTCCTGGTTGAATCCGTGGTATTCACGGAAGAAAAAATGCAGGCAATGGGAATCCCGGCAGGAACCCTTCCGATTGGTTGGTGGATCGGCTTCAAAGTAACCGACGAGGATGTATGGGAAAAGGTTAAGGACGGTACATATCCGATGTTCTCAATCGAAGGAGAAGCCGAGAGAGTCGAAGTAGAAGATGAAAACACCTTGTAGAAATGGGGCGTATTGAGTTTTTCAGCAGTCTCAACCTTATAATTCCACATACGAGAGTGTAATAAGGGCATAGGTAGTTCACAATATGGAGACAAATCTTAGCAAAAAGAGAGAATTGATAAAACAGATCAGCAAGGCATCCGATATGGTGCCTTTTTCTGATTTCCTACTCGAATTTATGGACAGCTACGGTTTGAATAACCTGCGAGAGTCCACAGTAGAGCAGTTAGAAGAGTTTATCAGCAACAGAAACATCATTCCGTTATTAGGATAGGCACCGCAAAGGTGTCTTTTTTAATATACAAATCTTGCGGAAAGGAGGAAGCAAAGTGGCAACAAAGTTAAAAAATCTCAGAATCAGCAAGGTTGATTTTGTAGATGAAGGTGCAAATCCGGATGCTCACATTAAGCTAACAAAGAGTAAAGGCGAAAAGGGGCAGTCCACAGGAGAGAATGGCGATAAGAATGGTTTTGTCAGCCGATTGTTCGGTTTCATCGGCAAAAAGGCCGGCATGAACCAGGAAGAGATCGACAGTGCAGTAGAGGAAGTTCTGAAAGGCAACTCTGTTAGTTTCAACGAGCGTTTCAATGAAATCAAGAACAGAAAGATTGCTGATGAAATTTGGGATATATGCTACGCACTGCAGGCAAGCCTCTGTTCGATTCTGAATGACGAGGAGCTGGATAGCACCGGCGCAGCAACAGCGATGAATGAGAGCCTTGACGAGTTCACTGCAGTAGTGAAGGAAGCGATTAGCAACTGGTCCGGCGGAAAGGTAATCAACATCGTAAAGAGTGACGAGGTGACGGAGAGTGACCTGGCAATGATGAAGTCTGCGGCTGCAAGGCTGAATGACAACATCGAGAAGGCACAGACCGCCGCTGGAAAGCCTGCCGGAGAAGGAGACGATCCGGAGGTAGACACAGAGGACAAAAAGGACCATGGCAAAAAGAAACAGTCGAAAGGAGACAACGAAGATATGAAGATCGACAAGAGCAAAATGACCCAGGCTGAGCTTCTCATTCTCGAAGATATCGAGAAGAGATACGGCGTGGCAGACGACCCGGCTCAGACAGAGCAGACTCCGGAGGGAAAACCTGCGGTAACAAAGTCTGTTGAGAAGCCTGAGCAGAACCAGGAAACACCTGCAGATGGCGAGGACATCTACAAGGGACTCAATCCTGCTGTTAAGGCAGAAATCGAAGCACTCAGAAAGTTCCGTGAGGATGCTGAGAACAGAGAACTTGAAGCCGTAGCAGGCAAGTATGAAATCATCGGCAAGAAGAAAGAGGAGCTTGTACCTATGCTCAAATCTCTCAGAGCTACCGGTGGAACTGCATACAACGATATGATCGCCGTTCTTGATGCCACCGTGGAAGCGGTCAACAAGTCCGGCGTTTTTTCCGAGGTAGGCAAGTCCGGCCACGGCTCTGTGCACGTAAGTGATGCAGAGGGCAAGATCGAAGGTATCGCCAAGAGCTATATGCAGAAAGAACCTTCCATGAGCTATACGGATGCGCTGGCTAAGGCTTGGGAAGATAACCCGGACCTTATGGACGCATACGACGCTGAGGAAGGATTTTAAGGAAGGAGGAAAAGACCATGGCAAAGAGAAACTTCAACGGCTCGCAGATTAACCAGTCTGTGACAATCGCAGAGCAGGCCGGTGCTGCTATCGACGATGCGAGAAACCTCATTCTCAAATATGACGAGAATGGAGATGTAGTCGTAGCAACCGACGGCACAGCACCTATCGTAGGCATTGCAATTATTGAGGCAGGCTATAACGACATCTCCGGAGCAGAGTCCGGAAAGGTTGCAAAGGGCGACCAGGTAGATGTTCAGATTAAGGACATCGGCTACATTCTTGCTGGCGGAGCCATAAAGAAGGGCGAAGAGGTAACTGCAACCGCAGGAAAAGCAACAAAGGCAGCTGACGGAGATTATGTGATCGGCGTGGCGCTCAGCAATGCAGCTGAGAATGACTATGTTAGAGTTCAGATTTCCAAGTATCAGAAGAATGCCGCAAAATAAAGAAGGAGGAAATGGTAAATGAAAAGAACAACAAAAAGCATCCAGGCAGAAATTGCAAAGGGTGCATTTAGACCGCACACAGCGCTTTCAACAATGGCGCTGGCTTACTATCAGCAGGAAACAACATCTTTTGCAAAGAATATGTTTCCTGTTTGCCCGGTGCAGCTGTCCTCTGACAATTACTATGTATTTGATAAAGAGGATTTGTTACGTGATAACTGGAATAGAAAACCGGCATACGGTTCAGTTGACCCGGCAGTAATCTCAGAGCATACAGAGAACTATGCCTGCCACGTAGATCAGATGATTATGGGTATTGATAATATCCGTCAGACAGACCTTAACCGCAGACAGGGACCTCACACCAAAGACCCGCGCCAGCAGAGAACTAAGGTGATTGCAACACAGGCAAACATCCACCAGGATGCAGAGTTTTCAAAATCATTCATGCGCAAAGGAGTATGGAAAAACGAGGCAACAGGCACCGATTCCGTGTCTGTTACATCCGGACAGTTTATCAAGTTCAGCAACGGTAACAGTGACCCGATCGCTTTCTTCCAGAACAAAATGACTGAGATCAATGAGGAAACCGGCCGCACCCCTAACAGACTTGGATTGGGTGTAAACGTCTACAATGCGTTAAAAGAGCACCCGGCAATCCTCGAGAGGGTAAAATACGGCGGTTCTACTCCTAACCCGGCAAAGGTAAATCTTAACGTACTGGCACAGCTCTTTGAAATTGACAGAATTGTTCTCGACAGAACCGTTCAGAACAAAGCTGGATTAGGACAGAATGCAGATATGGGATATATCGGGGATCCGAACTCATTCCTGTTAGCATATGCGACAGACACACCTTCCGTCGAGGAGCCTTCTGCAGGTTACATCTTCACATGGGATATGCTGGAGAATGGAATTTTGCTTCCGGTTCTGAATTATCCTGGCACACCGGGAACACATTCAGAGTTCGTTGAGGGTCTTATGGCATACGACATGAAGAAAACCGCAGATGATCTCGCATTCTTCGGTTGCGACGCTGTATAAGGAGGTTCGCCATGAAATTGATTGCAAAGAAACGCTGCAGTTATGGCGGCAGAAAATTCTTCGCAGGGGATGAAATCCCGGCAGACATTGTGTTAAATGTCGAGAGGGAAGAAAAACTCGGCGTAATCTCAATCGCAAATGACGAAGCAGGGGTACCGGAACAGTCCGGTGCCCTTTATTCGCAGGAGCAGGTGGACGAGATGATCCAGTCCGCAGTCGCAGAGCTTAAACCGTTCGACTCCGACAATGCCGGTTTTACCGTGACAGTCAAGGGCGAGGGTGACAATGTGACGGCGGTTTCCTGCAGTGCAGAGGATATTCAGTCTGTGGTCGATGTACTGCAGATGAATGCGGACGATGGTGCAAAGGCAGTAGCCAACGTAAAGTCCGACAGCGTTCTGATTTTGCTTCACGCCTTAGACACACGCGCTACGGTCAAGAAAGCGGCTCAGAAACAGCACGACACTTTATTCTCCGCTGACGGCAATTCAAACGAATCCGTAGACGGTAACGCAACCACAGACAGCATTACGGAGGGAGCTGATACCTAATGTCAAAAGGTGCATACACATATGAGCCGGGAAACATCACGGAGTTTGGCAAAGACCGTATGAGGTTTGAACTTGGAGACACGATGGTAGAGGGCCTGGCAGATACGACGGCATTGACCGACGAGGAGATACAAGCAGCAATCGACGCATACCCGAATAAGTGGAAGCGTGCGAAGCTGATGCTTCTTGAAAGTTTGTTCCGTCGTTTTGCGTATGAGGTCAACACAAAGACCGGTCCTCTCAGCCTGGATATGAATGGCAGGGCGAAACTTTGGAAAGAAGATTACGACAAGCTGAAAAAAGAGGTTCAGGCAGAATCAGTGTCAGTGCCACGGTTCGGAAATGGGGTAGATGGTCCGCCTTACTTCCATACCGGAATGCACGAAAACGAGAGGGTGTGGAACGGATGATAAATGCGAGATTTATGTATTTAAGGCCGGGAAACTTATTCAAGGATTTTGTTGTCGAGTCAAATACGCAGGTTGTAACAGCGAGCGGAAGGGTAGTAAACGACCCGAAAGGAGACGGCTCAAAGATCATCAGAGGATGTCTTGCCGAGTCCACGAAGGAACAGAAGGAATCTCATTCAACGAGAGACCGTGTTTGCACCCATACGATTGTGCAGGCGGGAAGTCCGGAAGCAAAGAAGTCCGATAAACTCATACTCGGAAATCGCACGTTTTACATCATCGACCTGGACGAGGTGGGTAGCTTGGGTATATCCACAATCTACTACGCCGAGGAAAGGAAGGATGTCAAGTGAAACTGTGGAACGATGGAAAAGCAGGGAGCGCAGGAAGTGCCATAAGGGCAACAGTCAAAGGACAGGTAGCCAAAATCAACCGACAAGTCGTAGCCAGGGGCGTTAGAGCGGTGAATGCCATGCGAAACGCAGAACTGGAAGTGTTAAAAGGTCAAAGGAGCGGGCGAACATATCGCAAGCCGCACAGCAAAGCGACCTACACAGCTTCGGCACCAGGAGAACCACCGGCAAGACGTACAGGAAATCTCCGTATGCACTGGAATGGCCAGGTAAAGAGCGAAGGTAGTACCGCTGGTGGCGGAGTCCAAATCATTGCAGAGCTGGAAAGCCAAGAGAAGTATGCTGGCAACCTTGAAAACGGAACGAAGAAAATGGCAGCAAGGCCATTCGTAGACAAGATCAAGGAGAAGGCAACCCCGGAAATTGAGAAAATTTACAAGGAGCCGTATGGCTAAGGAGGCATGATATATGGCACTGGTAGTAGAACAGCCGATAGCAACCTTCGATTTGAGCGAGATTGCCAGGGGCGATTTGGTCTATGGCAAGCATCGCACATGGCCGGAAGGTAAAGCCGGATTTGTAACATCAGCCATCGAGAAGGAGCTGATCGTCCAGTATCATCCGGGTATCGGCAATGTAACTAATCACTTTCGGATTCCCATTGACGAAGCAGTAGACGGTCAGTGGGAAATCCGATATTCACACGATATGTCAGAGGTTAAGACCTACGGCATCAAAGAGCAGGACACTGAGGAAGGAACAACAGAGTGAAGCTGGAAGAATTGATTCAGAAAAGGTTCGTCAGTACGGCGGCACTTACGGAGAGGCTTACGACCTACAGTGGTGCGCCTGCTATTTTTAGTTCGGAAGCACCGGGCGACGAACAGGAAGGGTGGGGCGGTGAAACGCAGTACCCTATGGTAACTTACAACTATGACCTGCAGGCAAACGAAGAGCGAAACAGCGCCGGTAGTCTTTCAGTATCGATACTCTGTCAGAATACGGCAGATATATTCCCGGAAGACATAGCGCCTATCGTGAAGGGGTGCCTGCGTGATGTAATCCTTCTTCCGGAAGGTGGTACACCGTATTGCTTTACCTGGGCGAGGACGGATGCGTTCACTATGGGCGAGGATGCAGGAAAAGCCGGTGTTGTGATCGGCTGTGAAGTCAGATTTGACATCCTGGAATATCCGTCTATGGAAACATCCGATCCGGACCCGGTAATGGCGGTTGATAAGTATATCAAGGAGTTGTACCCGGAATGCCTGGTTATGGGATATGACCGGATGGAGGAGATAACCGAAGCCTCAGCAGAGCAGCCGGTGGTTTACTGCAGACTGATTTCAACTGAGAAGCAGGAAGAAACGAATACAGTAGCCTGGATGGACGGTAGAATTGCCGTCCATATTTTGTGTCCGGAAAGTACAGTGAGATTGAAGATGGCTGCAGATATTGCCAACCACCTGTCACTCAACGGAGAGGTAATCATGTTGGACTATTCGCCTATGTTCGTTAAGAGGCTGCAGGTGAATTACAAATCTGACTACTTGAAGGAAGGGCAGGTGTTCATCACGGGACATTATGGATTACTGAGGTACAGGGCGAAACCTCATATTCTTAATAATACAGAAACAAATTACAGTTAGGAGGTACGGTATGGCAGTATCAAAAGAAAAGACCGCAGTCGAACAGACAGTGGCAGAAAAGGCTGTAGCGAAAGCTGCACCTGTACAGGCAGAATCCGTTTATACAGCGGAGGAGCTGGCGGCAAATGCAGGAAAGCTGTTCGGGGTCAGAACAGAATGTGCGGCGGCGGCACTGAAAGCCGCCGGTATCAAAGAATGTACGGTTTCCAAAGCAGGTGAAACCGTAAAGATATTTATGAAGAAGGAGGTCAGATAGTAATGGCAGAAACCTATATTGTTGGAGAAACAAAGGTCAGACCCGGTGCTTATTTTAACATTCAGAAGCAGGGAACAAATGCACAGGCAGATGTTGTAAACGGTGTTACCGCCGTTGTTTTTAAATCAGATTTCGGACCGCTTAATACAGCGGTTGAATTAAGTGCCGAAGACGGATTTGCTTCCACGTTTGGAAACGGTGGCACAACAGATGCCATTCAGGAAGCTATCAACGGTGGCGCAAAGACAATAATTGCGTGCCGTGTTGGAAATGGCGGTACAGCTGGTACGGTAACGTTGAATGACAATGAGGGAGAAGCCGCTGTGATGATTACAGCCGCATATCCCGGTAAGAAAGAATTTACTGTTACGGTAAGAGAAAAGCTGACAGACAGCACGGTAAAGGAATGTATCATTTATGCAGGCAAGACGGAATTTGAAAAAGCAGAGTTTCCGGCCGGCAGTGGAGAAGCTGCGGCGCTTGTGGAAGCTTTTTCAAACTCAAAGAAGTTCAAGGCAGAATTAAAAGCAGGAAAGGATTCGGCAGAGATTAAGGCAGTATCGCAGAGTGCATTTACAGCCGGTACAGACCCACAGGTAACGACAGGCGATTATTCAGAGGCTTTTGCACAGGTTGAAGCGTTTGATTTTAATACTATCTGTGTAGATACAGAAGATACCGCGGTACACCTTCTGTTACAGGCATTTGTCAGCCGGGTATTCAATGCCGGAACGCTGGCAATCGCAGTTGTGGCAGAAAAACACACGGTAGACCTTGAAACAAGAATTGCCCATGCGGCAGTTTTTAATGACAAAAAGATGTGTTATGTGTTAAATGCTAATGTAAATGAACAGGGAACAGAGATTGACGGATACCAGACGGCGGCACGTATTGCTGGAATGATTGGAGCGTGTGCATCTAATTCATCTTTGACACATACGGTTGTAAATGGTTTCACCGAGATTCTTGAAAGACTGACAAACACACAGATTGTTGCGGCAGAGAAAAAGGGTTGTATTGTGCTTACGTACAACAGTGCAAAACAGGTATGGATTGATAATGCAATCAATACTCTGATTACTCCGGCAGAAAACGAAGATGACGGCTGGAAGAAAATCCGCCGCGTAAAGACACGTTTTGAACTTATCCGCAGAATGAATGTTACAGCAGATAACCTTGTCGGAAAGATTGACAATGATACCAACGGAAGAGCAACGGCAATCAGCCAGTTACAGGCTGTCGGAAATTCCATGGTATCAGAGGGAAAGCTGACCGCCTGCAAGGTGTCTGAAAGCTCTGTATATACGGCGGACGGTGACAGTGCTTATTTTGAAATTTCAGTAATCGACAAAGACAGCATGGAACATATGTATCTTACATATATGTTCCGGTTCAGCACAAACGAATAGGAGGTAGCACAATATGATTAATACAAGGGCTGCCGGAGATGCCAGACAGGCACGAACCGGCAAGGACGGCGCATTTTACAATGCAGACGGTGTACTGCTGGCAACGGTTGAATCATTTTCAAGCAATGTAAGTTTTAACAACGCATCATACTCCGTTTTAGGTAATGCGCAGGAATTAGAGTCAGCAAACACTTTTAAAGTAACGCTGACAATGAGTCAGATTGTTGTTGAAGATGATGCGTTTATTCAGGAGCTTATGACAGCAATGAAAGAACAGACAATGCCATACTGGAATTTCCAGGGCGTTTTAACAGGCAGAAACGGTTCAGAACAGCGTGTGGTTTATTCAGAATGTGTTCCGTCAGGACAGGTGGACTTACAGAACATCACGACAGGAGATGTTGTCAAGCGTGCATGGAACTTTGCGGTAAACCAGCCGCCGGAATTACAGAGCCTTCTTTCAATTTCTTAATCTGATTAGAAGGATAAACAGCTAAATATATGCAGTTTTAGGGAGTGCATATCGTCAGGGTATGCCTCTCTTTTTTATTTTTTTTGGAGGATATGAGCATGGCAGATTTAACAAGAGCAACAGTAGGTATTGTAGATGAAAGCACTGTACAGGAAAGTGCAGCACCGGTACAGGATATTGAACTTACGGAAGATGAAACAAAGGAACAGATGAGAGTTCATGAAGAAGATATTATCCGCGGGCTGATTGAAGCGGCTGGGTATACACAGGACGAAACAAAGCGGATTGAGATTGCACGAGGCGGTAAGGTATATTTCACATTTGCTATCAGACCGTTGTCAGAGGAAGAATACGACCGTTGTAAAAAGAAATGGACAAAATATGTAAGAAATAAGCAGTTTGGAATGAAGCTGCCGGAGGAAACGAACAACATTAAATACAGAGCCGCTCTCATTCACACAGCAACAGTCGAAGAGGACCGTGAAAAGCTGTGGGATAACAAGAAAGTATGGGAAGCACTTAGAAATAAGGGCTTACAGATTATGTCAGGGTTAGATGTAATTGAATATTGCTTAAAGGCAGGTGAAAAAGACAAGGTACTTGAAGCTATTGATGCGTTAAGCGGCTATGATTCCAATATTGAGGAAGTAGCAAAAAACTAATTGAAGCCGGTGGAAAAGCCTGTCTGTTACATCATATATTTCAGCGGACAGGCATAACCCCGGACGAGTTCTACCAGAAGCCGAGAGGTGTACAGGCATTTATGCTGGCATCTACAAGAATATACCTAGAGTCATCACAGAAAGAGAAAGGAGGCGGAGACAATGGCTGAGACAATGAGAATAGAGATTCCTATAGAAACTGTGGATAATACAGACCCGGAGCTGACACAAATTACAAAAAAATTAAACAATATGGAAAAAGCAGCTGATAGTGCTGCCTCCTCGACAAAAAAAGCCACGGAAACAGTATCCAAATTCGATAAATCCGCGGAGAAAACGCAGAAGTCACTTGCAGCATGGGCAAAAGAAAAATATCAGATACTGCTTGAAGCAAAAGACAAGATAACCCCGGTTTTGTCCACGATAAAAGGCGGACTGCGAGGTTTTGCCGGAAAGGCATGGAGTGTAACCGTGAAAGCTGTTGACCTTGTTACAGCTCCGGTGCGTGGGATACTGAATCTGTTAAAGAATCCTATCTTTCAAGCCGGAGCAGTCCTTGGAGTAACTTTTAGTGTTGCGGATACCGTAAATACTTACAAAGACTTTGAGGCTGCTATGAGCCAGGTAAAGGCGGTAAGCGGGGCAACCGGCAGTGAATTTGATAAGCTTACAGCCAAAGCAAAAGAAATGGGGGCGACTACGAAGTTTACAGCCAAAGAATCCGCTGAAGCTTTTAATTACATGGCTATGGCGGGGTGGAATGCCGAGCAGATGACAGACGGTATTAGTGGTATCTTAAACCTTGCGGCGGCTTCCGATGAAGATTTGGCAACAACGAGTGATATTGTAACAGATGCGTTGACAGCGTTTGGTTTAAAAGCTAGCGATGCAACGCATTTTTCTGACGTTCTTGCACAGGCTTCATCAAGTGCAAACACTGATGTAGGAATGATGGGCGAAACATTTAAGTATGTGGCGTCGATGGCTGGTTCACTCAGTTACTCAATTGAAGATGTAGCATTAATGACCGGCTTAATGGCAAACAGTGGTATAAAGTCCACACAGGCAGGTACGGCACTTAATTCTGTCCTTACAAGACTTGCTACTAATTCAAGTGGTGCGGCTGATGCAATAGCAGAGCTGGGAGTTAATTTCTATGACAGTTCAGGTAATGCCAGACCACTTGCAACAGTAATGGGTGAGTTAAGAGAAGCAACAGCAGGAATGAATCAGGAACAGAAATCAAATTTAGCTAATACAGTAGCAGGAATGGAAGCACAAAAAGGTCTGCTTGCAATCTTAAATGCCTCACAGGAAGATTATGATAAATTGGCAGAATCAATCAATCATGCTGACGGTGCGGCTGAGAAGATGTCAAAGATACAGCTTGACAATCTGTCAGGTGATATTACTTATTTCCAGTCAGCTGTTGATGGGCTTAAAATCTCATTAGGTGAGAGGCTATCCAACTCATGGCTGCGTGATATAGTTCAGTGGCTTACAGCACAGGTGCCGAATGTAGAGCAGGCATTGAATGATGTCATGGATTCTGTGGAAATAAAGCTTGACAGTCTGAAACACAAATTTAAAGAGGTTACAGATACAGACGAATGGAAAAATGCAGATTTCTTTGGAAAGGCAAAGATAGCATGGGATGATTTTATTGTCGAGCCGTTTTCCGAATGGTGGAGCAGTAAGGGCAAAACAAAGATAAATGCAGTAGCCGGAGATATTGGAAATGCTATCGGTACAGGGCTTACAGTCGGTATCGGTACAATTCTTGGAATTAATCTGTCGGAAACTATAGACGAAGGCAGTACGCTGGGAGCTTCTTTTGCAAAAGGCTTTTCGGAAGGATTTGATTTTAGTCTTATTTCGGAAAAGATATGGGACGGGCTGGGAAATCTGTTCAGCAATGCGGCAAAACTGTTGCCGGGCGGACAGAGCGCCGACCTGTCATCTGTTTTATCTGCCGGTATCCTGATGAAAATTTCAAAACCGTTTGTGGGACTTGGAAAAGGTGCGTTCAGTATCGGCAAGGGATTGTTTGGTACTGGTGGCACTGACGGGGTATCGCTTGCGGGTTCGATAATTGGTTCGACCGGTAATGCCATGGTCGGCGGAAGTGGAATCCTTGGCGGACTGGCGAATGTCGGATATGCGCTCAATCCGGTAAATAAAGCCGGTATGTATTTTGGAAGTACCGCAGGAACAATGAGCGGAGGAATGGCGGCACTTACCGGAGCTGGAGCAGTGGCGGGAGGATTAGCTGCCGGAGCTTCGTTGATTCATGCGGGTGTTGATACATATAAAGCCATAAAGTCTGATAATAAAGATGAAAAAGCTGCATATGGAGCATCAGCTGGACTGACAGCAGGCGGAGTCGCCGCAGGAGCCGCAATCGGTTCACTTATTCTTCCGGGAGTTGGCACACTTATAGGTGCCGGTGTCGGTGGTGTTGCCGGTTGGTTGGGCGGCAATAAAGTCAAAAAGGATTATCAAAAGAATGTTGAGGAAATGCAGGCAATGTCTGACAAGATACAGGCAGTGTATAACGCAACCGGCATTACGATTGATAAGACATCGAAGTTTGCCAACAAGAGCCTGAAAGACGCGCTGAATGATTCTTCAGTCAGTGCAGAGGACTTTGCGGCAAAGTTTCAGGAATCATGTGCAGACGTTATGAATGATTCATTTGGAGATATAAAGCTGTCATTTTCGCAGATTAAGAAATTGGCGGAAGAAATCACTTTCGGCAATATGAAAGAGGGGCTTGATGAGTTTAATACGGTAACGGAGAACACACAGGGTTCTTTAACAAATTTGAAGTCTTCCGTAAGCACTTTGAAGCGTGAAAACTGGAAAATCAATCTTGGTATGCAGTTATCTGATACCGATATTGACGAGTACAAACAGAGTGTGGATACATTTGTAAAAAATGCGCAGACATATATTAATGACAACCATTACGAAGCAACTGTGGCTTTAAATCTTCTCACAGACGGCAATGGTGATACAACAGGTCTTGATACTATGTACAACTCTTTTACACAGCAGGTAGATGATTTGAGCGCGGAGCTGAGTGAAAAAATGAATATTGCGCTTGAAGATGGTGTCATAACGCTTGACGAATCGGCAGAGCTTACCAATCTGCAACAGCAGATTACGGACATTACAAATAAGCTTGCAGATGCCGAGAATCAGGCGGATTTAGATGCAATCAGTATTAAATTCAAAGCCAGCGGCGCAGCGCTTACACCGGAATCATATGCGGAATTGCAGGAACAGCTTAAAGACTACACTGAAAAGGCGGCCGCAAGCTATTACGATGCAATGAAAGTATCGTTAAAGAACGTAGAGCTGCAACTATCCGAAAATGTTATATCTGAGGACGAAGCGGCTGAAATGAAAAAGCAGATAGAGGATGGATACGCACAGAAGCTGTCCGACCTGAATCTGAATGTGCAGGAATTTAATTTACAGACGATTGCAGATGCCTTTGAAAGCCAGCTTGACGGAATACTCCCGGATATCGAAGGTACAACAGCAGAAAAGCTTCAAACGGCAATAAACAATGCGCTGACACAGAAGCCTGACGTAAGTACCTGGGACGATACCTTTATGAAGAATATCTTTGACCTGGACGGACTTGATGAGGAGTATCAATCGCAAATTGAAACACTGCTGAAATCGACAGCGGAGAGTATACCGCAAAAAGTTAAAGAACAGATTTTGCAGTCTTATAAAGATTCAGTTCCGAGTGCAGAGGAAATTATGGATGCGGACGTTGATTTTATCGGTCCGTACACAGACGAGATACAGAACCAGCTGTCAGCACTTGATTTATCAAATGCTGACATGGAAGCTCTTAAAACCTCACTAAGCGACGGCGTAGCGACAGCTATTGAGGGTGCGGACATGGACAAAGTAAACGCGGCGCTTGACATTGTAAAAGGTAATGTCGATACTTCGGCTTCGGCAAAGTTTGGAGCTGGCTACAACGTCACAATGCCGCTTACGGTTACATTTGATTATTCCGTAAGTAATCCTACAATGCCAAGTTCGCTGATGCCGAGTACATCTTACAGCATTACACCGCAGAAACATGCCGCCGGTGGTTATGTAAGCGGCGGTCCGCAGTTAAGCTGGCTTGCAGAAGAAGGCTATGGCGAGTTTGTAATTCCGACCAATCCAAGCCGCAGGTCAAGGGCGCTGGAACTTTATGAACAGGCAGGACAGGTGCTGGGGGTAACAGCCCACGCAGATGGCGGCTATGTAAGCGGCTCAAATACAGGGTTAAACGCTGTTGATTATAATTTATTCAATGAAACAATAAAAACCGTTCCCCGCGGCTATTACGAAACCACAGAGGATAATACAGAGAATAATCCGGCTGTATTTGAACCGGTCAGCACCACGGCACCACAGCAGGGCGGAAATAGTCCGGTATCAGTTAATGTTTCTGTATCGCCGGAATTTGTAATCAATGGCACAGAAGGTCAGTCAGAAGCAGACATCATGGCGATAATTAAGAAAAATATGAAATCCATGGCTGATGAACTGGGCGGAGAGATTGCAGAAAGACTGGAGCGGGTATTTGAGAATATGCCGACGGTAAGGGAGGCGTAGCACATGGCACAGGATATTATCATACGGCTTTCAGAAGTAGGCGGAAGCCGTTTTTTTACATTCCCGGCAAATCCGGAAACGATAAGCGGTACACTGGCGGCAAAGTACCAGTCATTTGACATCATATCCAAAGGCACCGTAAAGGTGCCAAAGGGTACTGATGTTACAGAAATTAAATGGAACGGTGAGTTTTTCGGCAGTGTAAAGCGGTATGAAAGTATTGTGCTTACACAATACTATATGCCGCCGAATCTGTGTGTTGAAACTTTAAGGGAATGGCAGGAATCCGGACAGGTTTTAAACCTGATTGTAACAGACACATGGATTAATCTTGATGTTACAATATCTTCATTCACCCCGGAGGTATACGGTGCATATGGCAATGTGAAATATTCCATAACTTTTACGCAGGCAAAAGATTTGAAAATTTACACGACTGACGAATTAAAAATTGCGGAATTTGTAAAGACCGTACCCCGTAATGAACCGGATTCGGATTCTGATGATTCGGGCGGCGGGGATTACAGTTATACGGTTGTTTCCGGCGATACGCTGTGGGCTATTGCCGAGCGTGAACTCGGAAGCGGCACGGACTGGACACGGATATATGATGCCAATGAAGACACCATAGAAGACACGGCACAGGAACATGGGAAAAGCAGTTCCGACCATGGACACTGGATATGGCCGGGTGAAGTCCTTACAATTCCGGGTTAGGAGGCGGCATGATAGATTTAACAAAGATTCAGTACCGTGTTGTTGTAATTGATGAGAATGGCACGCAGTATAACATTAAAGAGTATGTGAGCGGGCTTGGCTGGGAAGAAAACGAAAACGAAATAGCTGTCAGAACGACCTTTACGGCAAAGAACAGTGAAACGGCACAGGGGAAGTTATCCTCGCTGATAAAGCCGGGGTGTCTTGTTGGTATCTTTGCAACAGATTCGAGCGGGCATGATGAGGAGGTGGCAAGGGGATTTGTGACAGACTGGAATCCCACATTGCAGAACAGCGGTGATGATTTGAAATGCACGGCATATGATGAACTTTACCGCCTGCAAAAAAGCCAGGACAACAGGTTTTATTCCTCCGGCACAGGCACGCAGTCTATTGTAACAGGGCTGTTTGATGATTTTGAAATACCGACAGACGGTTACAGCGGACCGAATGCGGTACACGGCAAACTGAAATATAACAGCAGTTACGTTTCGGATATTATCCGGGACGTGCTTGATGATGTTAAGAAAAAAGGCTACGGCACATATCTTGTACGCTCAATTAAAGGCTATGCTGATGTTGTTATGCGCGGAAGCAACGAAGATGTGTACGTGTTTAAAGTGGATAATACAAAATCCGTCAGTACGTCAATCAGCACCGCCGACCTTGTAACAAGGGTGCGGGTGCTTGGACAGGCAGACGATGACGGAAAATCAAGCGTTGAAGCCACGCTGAACGGACTGACTGAATATGGAATAAGACAGCGTATCTATGTCCGTGGTTCTGATGAATCGCTTGAAGATGCAAAGACGGCGGCGCAGGAAATCTTAGACAATGACGGAAAGATAACTCAGGAACTGACTTTAACAGCACCGGACGTTCCGTACATCAGAAAAGGTGATTTGGTGTATGTAATGGAGGGTACGGCTGATGATTATTTTTATGTAAAAGGTATCCGGCATGACTGTGAAAGTTACTCCATGACGATGGAGCTTGAAAAGGCAGAGACGGAAACAATCAGAACAGGTTCAGATTCAAATTCGGGAGAGTCTGACAGGGAATACAATGTCGGTGACATTGTGAATTTCCACGGTGGTACGCATTATGTAAGCAGCTACGATGATGCCACAGGGTATAACGCGAGAGCCGGACAGGCAAGGATTACAATAAAAAACGGTTCCGGTGGTGCGCATCCGTGGCATCTTATACACGTTGACGATGACAGCAACGTATACGGCTGGGTAGATGACGGAACATTTGACTAAAGGAGGGCGGCTATGGCTGATAATACATTTGATGAAAATGCCGGTACAAACAGACTGGCAAATGTGCTTACGGACAGAATGAAAAGAGAGAGCGAAAGCCCTCTTTATTTGGATTTTGGAGAAATACAGGCAAATGGAAGCCTGATAACAAATACATTTCCGGTGGCTGTTCCTAAAGGTCAGTATTCGGTATGCCGCCATGTCGGTGGGCTGACGTTTGAAATCTCCGGCGGCGGACATGAGGGACATGAAGAACAGACAACGGATCATAACACAGGAAGCCACACGCATACGGTAAAACCGCCGGCAGTAAAGTCCGGTGACAGGGTGCTTGTCGCATGGGTGCAGAGTGAGGCTGTGGTGATAGATGTTATTGTAAGTTCTTAAAAGGAGGCTGGCATGGCAAAAACATTAGCAGTAGTGAGTGTACCGGATTTCAAAAGCGAGAGTTCCAGGTACGACACGAAATATAAGCACACTGCAAAATGGGACCCGGTGGAAGGTGATTTTGTAAGGGACGGTGCAAACAGGATAGTTTCTTGTACCGGCGAAGAAGGCTTTATGATTTGGTGCTTCAAGGTGGCACAGACAGAACGTTATTCGTGCCTTGCTTATGCTAAAAGCATAGGAGTGGAAATGGAAGCCGCACTTGCTGCGGACAATCAGAAAGTCGTGGAAAGCATGGTACAGCGCACAATCACAGATGCCTTAAAAGTCAATCCCCGCACGGAATATGTAACAAACTTTGAGTTTACGTGGGATACAGATTCAATGCACTGTACGTTTACGGTAAAGGGTATTGAATGGGATAAACTGTTTAAGATAACGCTTTAAGTATTAAGGAGGTGGCGGAAGTGGCACAGCTTAAATTTACAAATCCGGATTTTATGTCCGGCACCAGTACACAGGAAATCCATGAAAGAATGATGAAAAATCTGCCGCCTGACATAGACGATATGCCGGGCGGTTTTCCTTATGATTTTACAAGACCGGCGGCAATCGAAAAAGCGGAACTGATAAATTTTCACCTTACGAGGACACTGATGATTGCATTTCCGCAGTATGCATGGGATGAATGGTTAGACCTGCATGGACAGCAGGTGCATCTTACACGGCACCCTGCAGATCATGCAGCAGGATATGTAAAAGTAACCGGTAAAGAAGGAACTAAGATTCCTGAGGGAACGGTGTTTTGTACACCGGCAACAGCTACAGGTCCGGCATTGGAATATACAGCAGATGAGGACTGTACTATTGGCAGCTCCGGAAGCTGTATAGTTGCAGTTACGGCAGTCACAGCTGGTACAGTATCGAATGTAGCGGCAAATACAATTTGTATTATGTCAAAGCCGGACAAGAATATAACCTCGGTTGTAAATGCTGAACCGATAACCGGCGGCAGTGAAAGAGAGGGCAACGATGATTTTTACGACCGCATAGCTGCCGAGTATGCCAATAGCATGACATATCTTGGAAATGATGCCGACTATGTCCGGTGGGCAAAAGAAGCCGGAGCAGGTGATTGTATCGTGGTAAGTGCGGCAGACGGACCAGGAACGGTTAAATTGGTGCTGGTAGACCAGAATGGCCAGCCTGCCAACCAGGCACTTATCAATGCCGTGTATAAGCATATCGTATCTCCGGACGACAGGACGGCAAGACTGCTTCCGACAGCGTGTGCAAAGCTGACATGTGCGGCGGCGACAACCGTTCAGATTGCTTATGCGTGTACAGGGCTGATAATCGATGAAACAACTAATATTGAGCAGATAAAGGCTGATTTTAAAAAGGCGGTTCTGACGGTGTATGATAAGGCAAAAACAGACAGTATTCTCAGGTACAATGATGTACGACCGTTAATATCTGCAATAACCGGGGTGAAAGACTTTGAAACCTTTACAATCAACGGTGGCACCGAAAATATCATACTTGCACAGGACGAGTACCCACAGACGGGTACTCTTAATTTTTCCCTGGCAGAGTAGGAGGCTGTAATGGAAAAAGAAAAATTTGACCTTGAAGCATTTCCTACAAGCGAGAGTGCAGTGCGTATGCTGTCTTACGTGTCGCAGGGGTTTTATGATAATTCATATGTCGGTAAGTGGCTCTATCAGGTCATGGGCATGGAATATGATGATGTTCGTAAGATCATAGAGGAACTGCCATATCAGATGTTTCCGGAGACGGCGACATGGGGGCTGATGTATCACGAACTGAAATGGCAGCTTCCAGTGCGGGAGAATCTTTCCTACGAGGAACGAAGAAAGCTGATTTATCAGAAGCGTGACTGCCGTACACCGATGACACCGTACAGAATGGAGCAGTACGTAAAAAACACAACCGGGATTGAAATATCGGTTGCAGATGCCATGGACTCCGGCAGATATGGCTATGTGCCGGAACACCCCAATATATTTAAGGTTTATTATGACGGGGAAAACACACTTGATTCAGAGCTTGTACACAGTGCGCTGAATCAGTTGAAACAGTCACATACAGCCTATGTGGTTAATCACAGGGTTGAAGTGGCTGTTATTAATTTACTCCGAATAAGTCTACAAAATATTAAAATACATTTCAGATCCGCACTGACTGAACAGGTAAAAGCAAAAGCGGCCGTACATCTTGAAATGGATAACAGCAAGGAATGTGTCGGAACTGTAGAATTAGAACGGCGCAGAAATCTGTGGTATCTGAATGGGGACGTACCGCTTAATGGAAGCAGAATATTAAACGCATTATACGAGAAGGAGGAACTATAAAGCATGGCAGAAAATTCTATTATTACAAAAAAGGCGCGGGAGAATATGGTAAAGGCAAGAGCCGGAGCGATAACACTTCCAAAGATTGTCGGCATGGCATTCGGATCAGGCGGGGTGGATGGCTACGGGAATGTAATTGCGCCGACTGCCGAACAGGCAGCATTAAAAAATGAGCTGTTCAGAAAAGAAATAGACGGTTACAGCTTTGTAAATGATACGACCTGCAGGTATCAGTGTACGCTGTCAGAATCAGAGCTTGCCGGAGAGTACATAAGCGAAGTAGGTTTGTATGATGCCGCCGGTGACATTGTCTGCATTAAGAACTTTACCGCAAAAGGGAAAGACAGCGACATTGAAATGACCTACACGGTCGATGACGTATTCTAAGAAATTTTGAAGAAACGGAGGCAGAGAATATGGCTGATTTTGAAATTCCGGAAAATCCGGATTTTGTTGAAAGTATACGGAAGTTTGAACCGACAGATCCCGCACACGCTGATTTGTTTAACAGGGTTATTCTGGCACTGCTGGAGAGTCTTGCGTATTTACGCAAATATAAAGCGGATATGGACTATGTAGATTTATCTTATCAGCAGGCGACCGGATATGCAGATAAGATAGTTGCGGCTTTGATAAATGGCGCACCGGAAATGTTGAATACATTGGATAAACTTGCAAATGCAGTTGAAGAAAATGCTTCAATTATTGATGTACTGGTTGCGGCTATAGGAAAAAAAGCAGAACAGGTGGAGTTGGATACTCACACAGGCAATAATGTAATCCATATAACATCTGCGGAGCATGAAGGTCTTACAGAAGCTATAAAGCATACAAAGACAGCACACGTTACAGGTGTTAAGGGAAGTGCGGAAAGCATTTATCGCACAGAGAACGTTGAAATAACAGCGGAAAATGTAGGACTTGGAAACGTTGACAATACAGCAGATTCTACAAAGTCTGTAAATTATGCAGCAAGTGCAGGAAATAGCGCGAAAGTAAATGGGCATACTGTCAATTCAGATGTGCCGGAAAATGCAAAATTTACGGATACGGATACATGGCGACCATTAGGAACTACCGCTGATACAGCCTGCGCTGGAAATGACAGCAGGTTAAGTAATGCACGCCCTGCATCTGATGTATATGCATGGGCAAAAGCAAGCACTAAGCCAGCGTATAATAAAGCAGAAGTAGGACTTGGAAACGTTGACAATACAGCAGATTCTACAAAGTCTGTAAATTATGCAGCAAGTGCAGGAAACGCTGCGAAAGTAAACGGATACAGCGTTAATGCAGACGTACCGTCAGATGCAAAATTCACAGATACAAAAGGCACATGTCTTTCCGGTCGAAGTTCAGCTTATGGCTGGTCAGTTAACCGTTTGCCAAGTGGTTATCTGATTGAAGCGTTTCACACCGCAGCCCAAAACTACACCATGACTAATCAATATGGCAATATGTATTGGGCAAGCTTTGAAATTACGATACCGCAAAGCAATAATATTAAGTTTTTTGATGCCATCAATATTACGCCATTCGCGACAAGCGGATTAATAAGCGTAAGTATCACAAACTATACAACGAGCAAAATTCAGGGATTTGTTTTTGCTCCATTAGCAGAAACCAAGAGCATTAGTTTTCATGTAACTCTGCATGGAACAGCATCTTAAAGGGGGTGGTAGTCGTGTACTACGACAGCAGTTAAAAGTTAAATAGCATTTATTAGAAAGACACGAAAGTGTCTTATTTTTTTACCCTAAAATAAAGCAAAGTTGCACCGGTGCAACAGAAAGGAAGCAGAATGGAAGTAATTATTTCCGCGGCGTTATCTGCCGGGGTAACGCTTGCAGTATGCGTTATTAACAACACTTCACAGGCACGACAGACACGAAATCTGCTCGATTATAAGTTGGAAGAACTTACAAAAAGAGTGGACAAACATAATAACGTTATTGAACGCACGTACGCACTTGAAAAGCGCGTTGAAGTGCAGGAAGAACAGATAAAAGTGGCAAACCACAGGATTCAGGATTTGGAGGACAAATAGTATGTTTAAGAACACAGTATTTAAGGTATCCGTAGACACCGCGAAATGGGCAAAGGCGGCAGCGGTAAGAGCCATTAAAACAATGGCACAGGCAGCGATTGCAGGAATCGGCGCAGCGGCAGCAATGGGACAGGTAGATTGGAAATATGTAATGTCTGCCAGTGTACTGGCGGGTGTTCTGTCCGTGCTGACAAGTGTTACAGGTATCCCGGAAGTAGAAGCAGACACAGAAAACAAGCAGTAAAAGAAAGCGAGGACAAATAATATGAAAGTTGGATTAATTAGTGGACACGGCGCCGGTGACTGCGGTGCCTGCGGATATGGATATGAAGAAGCAAATGAAACAGTAAGAATTGTTAAGATGTTAGATGAAAGATTGCAGGACTGCGGCATTGAAACAGTCGTGTATCCATACGGTCGTAACGCATTTAAGGACTGCAACCGCGGTTTAGGCTTACAGGTAGATTTTTCGGATTGCGATTATGTGTTAGAGGTACATTTAAACAGCGGGCGCGGCGATGAAACCGGGGACGGCGATATTGGCGGCACAGAAATTTATGTAACACCGCGCGAAGCTACGACAGGCACGGAAAACCTTATCTTACAGAACATGGAAGAATTGGGATACCGCAACCGTGGTGTAAAAACAGAGAATTTCCTTGTCATCAATAAAGTTAAAAATCTCGGTGTATCATCGGCGCTGCTGGAAACTTGTTTTGTAGACGATGTAGATGATATGGAACTGTACGAAAACAGATTTAACGAAACAATTAATGCAATTACACGCGGAATCTGCGATGGATTCGGGGTAGGATATACGGAAGAAAACGAAAACGCTGACGATTCGACAGACGAACCGGAAGAAAGCGCGGACTGCATGAGCAGAGAAGAAAAAGAATATTATGTAAACTGTACATACCTGGAACTGTTGGGACGTCTTGCAGACTCGGACGGACTGGAAAACTATGTTAATGCAATCCCGGATGATGCAACATGGGATTCCAATTTATACGAATATGTAGATGCCAATATTAAGCAGTCCGAAGAATACGCACAGTATCAGCTTAGACAGTACATCTACAAGGTATATAATGCCGAACTGGGCAGAAATCCGGATGAAGACGGCATGGAAAATTACATGGGATACAGCAGATACCGCGACATTTACAGAGATATTCATATGTCCGATGAAGCGCGCGCTTATAGAGGAGAATAAAAATGAGTGTATATATTGGGGAAAAATTTGACGTTGCCACTAATAAGGAATACAAAAAGCAGGACGGCTATGCCGGAATGTTTGGTATGCCGATTGACCGGGTCCAGATTGTAATTGAATAATTTAGGAGAAAACAGTGGCAATATGAAAAACTACATCGGCGTAAAAATTGTAAAAGCTGAGCCGAAGGAGAAGAATGGAGTACCTGGGTACGCTGTGAAATATCCGGATGGTTATGTATCATGGAGTCCGAAGGAAACCTTTGAAAAGGCATATCGGGAATTGGATTGCCAGGATTTCATCAACTCAGCAGAGTAAGTAAGGAAGCCTATGATCCGCAAGGGTTGTAGGCTTTTTTTATTGCAGAAAAGCGGAACAAGACTGCAGGTAAAATCAATATACAAAATAGCCAAAATAAGACCGGGTATTTTGACGAAAAATTCCCGAGACACGATAGGCGATTTTAGTACCTATCCTATGCCTAAAGACTAAAAGCCGGTATTGAACCGTGTATGAAGTCATAGACCTATATGCTTTCAGAGGTGTAATTATCCACATTATCCACACGCATTTGTGGATAAAATACGCTTTTGAGAGTACGCAAATGAGCATATATTATTTTATTATCTAATATCTATTATCTATTCTCTAATATCTCGTAAAGAATCCTTGTAGAAATCATATAAGAAATCTTGTAAGAAATCTTACAATGCACCAAGCAACCGTGCGGGTTTGCGGTCCTCGCAAATGAAAATGCGGAGCAATGCACCAGTTGGTGTTGATAATCCGGAAGTCGTAGAAATCATCGCAAGTGCGAAAATTATTTGCCATAAACTCGGAAAATAGAAGTAAATCTATTGACAAATACGCAAATGCGAAGTATAATATATACATAATCAAACAAAACAATTTGATTAAATCTACAGAAAGGAGAAAAGCCATTTGGGTAAGAAGAAACGAGACAAGGAACTCGAAGAACTCAGAAAAGAAAAGGAACTTCTCGAAGTCCAAAACCTCAAATTACAGATACGAGAAAAGCTGGCAGGCATTATCTCAACCATAGTGATACTGATAATTTCAGTAGTTACGGCAATTCTGAAATGGGTAGGTTTGATTGACTAACAAGTAGTTCCCTTAATGGTCGAGAGGCAGCAACACCGCCTCTCAACTGTTAAGTCTATCATAAAGGAGGCTGATTTGGCAATGAAGAAATTAAGACAGTTCCTACAGGCGGTGTTGTTCATCAACTTTATGGTTGGCATATACGACGGTATGAGAGCGAAGAATTTGGTAGCAATTTTGATAAATGGAGTAGTGGTACTGGCACTGATCGCCGGAGAAAAGGAAGAGAGGTAAACGATATGAAGTGGGACGTGAAACACGATAGAGCTAAGAAGGTATTAAACCATTTCCTGGATAATGCAGGGTACTGGACGGAAGTTGAGAATCTGACAGACGGACTGACAGAGGAAGAAATCCGGGAGGTCAACGCAGAGGTGACAACGATGATTCAGAGCATCACGAAGAGATACAAGCTGGACGTTATGCTTCCTGCAAATCCAGTCGTAGAGGAAAAGCATCAGGAAGAAGTGAAGGCAGAGGAGCAGGCGGTTGAAGCACCTGCAGAGGAAGAACCGGCTGCAAAGCCGAAAAGACGTGGTAGAAAGAAGAAAGAGGAGGTTGCATGAGTTCAACGGCAAAGCTGACGGCAGAGCAGATTGAGAACCTGGCAAAGGAAATCAGAGAGTTTCTGCTGGAGCATGGGTTATGGCAGGATGTAGACATCTATTTCAACGGAAAGCGGTTCACACAGCATGATCCGGTAACCGGAAAGTATTACTACAACGACAGAGAGCATCTGATCGAGGAAGAAAACCAGGACCCAAGAACGTATTTCGAGTACGTGAATCCGGACCACATTCTCAGCATGAGCTTTGAAGGTCCGGTATGCGAGATGTTGTATTACGGCATCCTTCCTTCGGTGAGAAGAGAGTTTGACAAGATTTTTGAGAGATACGGTTTGTATTACGAGTTCGGGCATCACTGGAATTTCAGTTGCTATTATATCTGAGAAGGGAGAGGAAGAAATGAACAAAGTTAAAGAAATGCCGGACGCCTGCAAAGGATGCGGCGGTTGCGATAAATGTGGAAGCACTCACGGAATATCAGAGTGCATAGATGAACAGAGAGACTGGTTCTACGGAGATGTGTTTGTATATGTTCCGTCAGCAAGACAGATTTTAAGAGTATCGGAAGGAAACGGAACAAACCTGCTGGAAGAGGACGAAGTGCAGGGATATGTAGATTACATCTATTACGACCAGTACGAGCTTGATGCGGAAATGACAAACTGCGACGGCGGACAGGTAATGTTGACAGAATTGTTCAGAGAAAAATTCAAGAACACAATGGAAGCGATACCGGCGGCACTGGATATGGCATACGGAAATGAAAAACTTGGGTATGTGATCCTGGGAAAGGAAGGGGTAATATGTCAGCTTTGAAAGTAGGAAGCTACACTCCACCGGATGAAAACGGAGAAGGCGAGAAGATCGTCCGTGAGTTCTACGGACAGGGACATATCTTCAAAGACGAAGATGCGTTTTACCACAGACCGGATGATCCGTGCTACATCCCGGAATTATCCGATACGGTGTACACGAGAAACAGCATCCTGCAGGAGTGCAATCAGCAGGACGATTTAGCAGAGGAAGTTTTCGAGGCACTAGACTGGCAGCACGTAAGTAGCCTGTTGGAAGATTGGCAGAGAAATGGGGAGCTGGACACCTGCAAGGAATGCGGGAAAATGTTTAATTGCTATGGAGTAACGAAGTGTCCGTACTGTGGAGCAAATTACGAAGGAGGCGATGAATAATGGGTTACACCTGGTTGGGAATGCGAAAGCTGACTTGGGAAGAAGTCCTGCAGAGGCACGAGAATGACGAACTGGCCGGATGTTTCAGACTGTACGAAGATAACAGCGAGGCTATGATCGACAGAGGCTACGACTTTACAGGTGACATCCTGGCACACCATGAGAAAGGTGGTGAGTTCGGAGAAGAGATTGACACAGTAGACCTGGAACTGGCAGATGGAAAGAAAATAACAGCACCGGCGGTCGTGGACGTATCGGCACTCGGATGTATGGACGAGCTGGAATATGAGCTGTGGCACGTGATCGAGGACTACATGGTTCAGCTCGGTATCAGAACGCAGGACGACGAACCGGACTGGGCGACAGTCAAGGCGGTGCAGGAAAGCATTTTAACAGCGTTTACAGACGCAGGCGTGAATTTTAAGTTTCTCAGTGATGAAAAACTCAGAGAAATAGAAAAAGCGATAAAAAAGAAGGAGAGCGAGTCATGGGCAGCAAAGAGAAAGAAAAACAGGTAACGGTAAGCGTAACATTGGAAATCGTACTTACCCAGGAAGATATTGACGACATAATGTGCGGAGCATTGGAGGGTGGCATCACTTATTGGTGTGATGAGGCAAAGGTCGTAGGCGATTATCTTGGAGAATATGGAAGCGAGCAGATCGCAAGAGGCGGTAAGCTGAGACTGCATCTGCCGGAGCCGTTCGACAAAGACAATACAGAGTATTACGAGCTGGACTTAGAGAAATTCAAAAAGGGAGTTGAGCTGTGGGCGATAACACCGGTCGGCTGCAACTGCCTGGAACAAATCGACGGAAAGATCCGGTTCGATACCTGCAATGCGGACGCAATCGTATGCGATGCAATTATCCAGTATGCGTTATTTGGTGATGTGATTTTCGGTTAGGAGGCGAGATTATGGCAGCACTTGCGGTATTGGCATTCCTGATATTCGTAGGTCTGGGAAACAGAAAGTAGGTTAGAGCGATGAGCAAAGGGATTGTTACAGATTATTCGGAGATTTGCTTTATCTGCGGCAGACCATCAGAGGCCGAGCATCATTTGGTGTTCGGCACTGCTGGCAGAGAACTGAGCGAAAAGGATGGATTGAAAGTGCCGGTATGTAATAACTGTCACAATATGGGAGAAATCCTAATGAGAATACACGGAAACCCGATGGCAGAGAGAATGTCAAAGATTATCGGACAGCTGGCCTGGGAAAAAGAATACGCCCTGCAGAAGGCAGATGAATTTGCAAGGATTATTGATGAAGGCAGGGAGGAAGGCGAAGTAAAACAGATTATCCATAAGGGAGGCAGAGAAACCTTCCGGAAGAGATATGGATGTTCGTATCTGTAGGAAGGAGAAACTAATGGAGTACATGAGAACACAGGCAAGCATAGAGAAGTTTGTCATTATCACAATGAGAGATGGGAGAAAGAAATATGTTGGCCGGAGGTACAGTTTCAAGATGGACTACGGATACACGGTAAAAATAAATAAAGCAATGATGTTCGACACGGAGAAACTTGCTGAAAGAAAGATGGAGGAGCTGAGAATCAAAGGACAGATAGGGAAAGTAGTTAAGAGCTATGAGCTGAAAGAAATTTTTTGATAGGAGGATGCAGAATGAATACAGAATTAGCAAGAGCAGTGTTCGGCTGTGGAATAGATGATTTGAGACTGTTAGATGATGCGGAATGCGATATGTATGCAGTGATAGGTAGAATGCGAGAAGAAAGCATGGAACTGACGATGAACAACATCATCCGGCAGGTATTTGAAGAAGGCAGATATATTCTTACCAAGGCGAGAGAGGAAAAGATAGCCAGCTTGCCAGCAGAGCCGCTGACTGAGGCAGACTTTGAGTTAAGAGGAAACCTGGAAAGGCTGAACCCGGAACAAGATTTCAGTTTTTGGATAAATCTGCAGGACACCAATTTTAGAGGCAAGTCTGAATTGCAGGAGTTATACGAATCAATGTTCGCAGAAGAGCTGGAGCAGTGCGAAAATCTGACCGGCTATCCGATTGAATGGTAGGTGAGATATGACATATAGAGAAAATGCGGCGGTACTGGAAACGTACCTGCATAATATTCGGAACATCGAAGAGACGCCGCCTGGTCCCATGGAACTGGAAGCGTTGGATGCGGCAATAGAGGTTATGAAAGCTGCAGTTGAGAATGTAGAGTACGGAGCATTTGCCTGGGACAAGCAGAGAGGCATGTTTGTTCAGATCGGCAGGCCAGTACCAGTAAAGCAGTTGTGTTTGAACCGGTACCAAGAAAGAGTAAAAAATGGAGAAATTCCAAGCTGGATTGATCCGGATAAGTTTAAGATTTTGAAAAGAACGGTCGTTGAGATAGCAGGCGACTGGAAGGAGGCAAAGCGTGAAAAAGATAATTAGATTATTTGTATTGGCTGGATGCTGGGAATGCACGGATGATATTGGAGTAACTGTGGTAGCAATTTCCAGTGATGAGAAACAGCTGATCGACATATTGAATCAGATAGCCGACACCAAAGCGAAGGAGTATGTAAGTATTGAGGGAGATATCCTAATGGAAGAACACACAGACACCAAGTATGAGATAAGCGGTAGCATCAGCGGCAATGCAAGATTCTACATTACAGAAGAACCGGCGGTAATCAATGAGTCACTTATGGGGGAAATCAGCAGGGCGATGAGCGAGAGCGATAGAACTGAGGATGTGAAGAATTACCTGCAGGGATTATACGAGAGCGATAACCTGGGTGAAGAAGAGTACGAGAAGCTGATTGATAGCGAGGAGTTCCTGCAGAAGGCGGTCGAACTGTTCGACAAAATGGAGGATTGCAATACACCATTCAATACGACAATGGAATTGGTCGTAAGCGCAGCAAGAAAGGAAACAAAGAGATGAAGAATACATTAGGAGATTTGAACAATCATTTGTTTGCTCAGCTGGAAAAGCTGGGCGACGATGATTTGACAGGAGACGAGTTGGAAAGCGAGTTAAAGAGAACGGATGCGATATGCGACATTAGCGAGCAGATCATCAAAAATGGAGAACTGCAGTACAAGGCCATGAAGCACATGGACGAGTACGGGTACGAGAGACAGAAGGCGATTCCGGAAATGCTTGAAGTTCATGCGGGGGGGGGCAATCGTAAATGAGAGGTTGGCCCGAAGAGGTTGTAACTTGGCTGCGTGAGAATGTACCGGGACGGACCAGCAAGGAAGTGGCAGAGATCATCAACCAGCAGGGGTACGACAGGAAGTACGGAATGACATTCACAGAATCGATGATAAAAGGTGCGAAGAACCGGTATGGCATCAAAAGCGGGACGCCTCCCGGAACAAAGAAAGGGAGTTCTTTCAAATATCCGGAAGGGATGGAAGAATATGTGCGAAGCATCGCACCAGGAAGAAAGACGGAAGAGATAGCAGAAATGGTATCTCTTCATTTCGGAATAGAGTTCTCCGCCAGTCAGTGCAGGGCATATAAGAAGAACCACGATATTGTAAGCGGAGTTGACTGCAGGTTTCGACCAGGACAGGAACCACCGAATAAAGGAAAGCCTATGTCACGTGAGCAGTACGAAAAGTGCAAGGCGACAATGTTTAAAAAGGGACAGGTTCCGAAGAACCACATGGAGGTAGGCGAGTACACCCACACGACAGACGGTTATCTAATCCGGAAGGTGAAGGAGAAAGGAACCCAACGGGAGAGATTTGAATTTGTTCACAGAGCCGTATGGGAAGAACACAACGGACCTATTCCAGCAGGCAAGATGGTATCGTTTCTTGACGGAGACAAGGACAACTGCAACATTAAGAATCTGTTTCTGACAGACAATGAGGAGAACCTGGAATTGAACAAAAGTGGATTGAGATTTGAGAATCCGGAGTTCACGAAAGCAGGGATAACGGTAGCAAAGGTAAGAATAGCGGCAAGAAATAGAAAGAAGGAGGCCAGGAAGAGAGAATGAGCGGGAAAGAAATCAAGGGAACAACGGCAGAGGAAACAATCCGTTGCATCCTGGAAGAGGAGAAAATGACACAGCAGGATTTAGCGGACCGGATGGGAACATCAAGGCAGAATGTAAGCCAGCTGCTCAACCGCAATGCAAAGAGTATGAGATACGACAGTTTTGCCAAGACAGTATCGGCTCTCGGATACGAGATTGTTCTGAAAAAATTTTAATAAAAATACGCATATTAGAAGTAAATCTATTGACAAATACGCAAATGCGAAGTATAATATATACATAATCAAACAACAAATAAAACACACGGAGGTAGCGGTTATGTATATTAGAGAAGATTATCTGAAAGCAATAGAAGAAAGAGAAGAATGTGAGCTTTTTTCAAAAGAGTGGAATTTCTGCCAGCAAAAAGTTCAGAGCATTGCAACAGCTATGGTGGCTGCAGGAAATACTTGGATGGTAAGCGAAATTGTAGACGAATTATACAGCTTGAATGACTGCGGAATGGAAAGCACAGATGAAGCAGTTAGATTTGACCTTTGGGTGCTTGAAAGCAATGGCTACGCAGACAAAGCAAACGAGCTGAGAAAACTGTTCGCTTAATTTTTTTTGCTTGAACAACTCGCAAATGAGTGTTTCACGCGAAATATAACACACGTATGAGAGGAGTGTATTTGTATGAAGGACGTATTAAAGAAGCTGAGAAACTTAGAGGCAGAAATGGAAGAGGCGGAGAACCAGTCGGAATACTGGATGCAGGAAGAACACCTGGATATGGAAAAGTCAGACAGCTACGAGGCTGAGGCAGACAGATTGTACCAGGAAGTGTACAAGATGCACAACCAGGTGGCAGATTTCATCGTAAGCCTCACTTCCGGTCAGATTGACAAAGTGACAGCAATGTTGATGATACGTCAGAAAAGATCGGATGTAGAGAGAATTTTAGAGATGGCGTAGGAGGGTAACGGATATGATGAAATCAGAGTTTATCGAGAGAACAGGGTTTGAGCCGACTGAGGCAGAATACAGAGAAATTGAAGCAGAGTACATGGGATGCGACATCGACAAAGATGAGTTCTGCAAGACATGGAAAAAGCAGGGCGGTGTTCAGAGACTGATGAGACTCCGTGCGAGAAGAATCGAGGAACTCGAGGCAGAACTTGTAAAAGAGAAGAACGACTACGACAGAATGGATGCTCAGTATTGTACCAAGATTAATGAACTTAAAAAACAGATTTCAGATGATGGACTGGCTCTTAATGGCATGAATGCTCAGATGGGATTGATGAGAAATAAGGCTGCGGGAGAAATTGAGGAATTACTCAAGAGAGCAACCGAGGCAGAAAGAAAACTGGCAATCCTCAAAGAGGCATTCGATATCATCACAGGAAAGGAGACGAAGTAATATGGCATTATTAGAGGTTAAGACAGAGTGGGCGGTTGGATTTGTTGAGAGTAATGGCCTGGGCGAAGATACTGGCAGAACAGTAAGAAGCGGTTACTGCACATACCCGGTAGTGAAACTGAATGTTGAGAAAATCGGCGAATATTTGGAGGTGGCGTAATGGAAAGAGTGTATTTCAGCATCAATGAGACCGGAGCAAAGACGGCAAACGATATGATGTCATTCAGCGAGTATAAGACCGGGAGCAAGACTGCTGGTTACAAGGCGCAGGTCGATAAGGCATACGAGCTGGCAGAGAAGGTAATCGAGGCAAGACCAACCGAAGAGGAAAGAGTGTCGAAGCTCTGCGAGAGATATTCGAGACGACTGGCTCAGAACATCAACAAGGATATTCAGATCGGCATGATGTGTCCGTCGGTAATGATTTCCGGAGCAGGAAACTTCCCGGTCAAAAAGAAGGAAAAGCAGGTAGCGGCATGGGATAAGAACCATGAGGACTACAAGCAGGTGGAAGGAATTCTGCGCAAGATTGAGAGCATCTTCTACGGCAAGGACGTTATCAAGTCTGACGACGAGAACGCAATCGAGAAGCTGCAGGATAAGGTTGACGGATTGAGAGAGGACCAGGAGAGAATGAAGCAGGCCAACAAAGCAATCCGCATGAAGGACAAAGAAAAGGGCGATGCAATGCTGCACGACATGGGATATACGGACGAGCAGATCGCCCAGCTGAGAGAACCGGACTTCTGCGGAAGAATCGGTTTTCCGGACTATATGCTGGCGAATAACAATGCCAATATCCGAAGATTGGAAGGGAGAATTAAGAGCCTGCAGAAAACAAAGTCCCAGGGAACGCAGGAGAGCGAGAATAAGTTTTTTAAGGTCAAGGAGAACGTGGAGGCTATGAGAATCCAGCTGTTCTTTGAAGGAAAGCCGGAACCGGAGGTAAGAGATATTTTAAAAAGCAATGGGTTCAGATGGGCGCCGTCGGTAGGTGCATGGCAGAGACAGCTCAACAATAACGGAAAATATGCGGTAGAGAGAGTTATCAGAGAGCTGGAAGAAATGGAGGCGGCAGAGTGAACATGAAGTTAGAACCGAGAAAGGCTACAGACCGAGGCGGCTGGTTGTGTATGCCACTGGTAATGAACAGACCGGAGGGAAAGCCTGGTTGGAAAAAGGTACATTGCCCGGAATGCGGGACGCTCTGCTGGCAGAGACCGGAGGATGCAGGAGTTATTAAGGCATCACACCTTGACGGTGCGGTATGTACCAAGTGTGCATTAAGAAAGGCGGGTGACACAGTATGACACTGGAAGAGGCAAGCAAAGGAGTAGTCACATCCGGAGGAGGAACCTACAACATTGGTTTCAACGGTGGAGACGAGACGCAGTTTGACGTTCAGAATCTCGAAGAACTGCAGGAGTGCTGGTCGGAGTTCTGCAAGGAAGAACAGGTTGATCCCGGATGCGTGGACTACGTGGAAAGGGTGAGTTAGTGGAAGTTCTGACAAGAGCCATAGCAAATGAATACAGAGACAGAGTGTTGCTCCTGCCGCCAAACGGACTGCAAGACATTGGAGAAAGAAGAAAGTTGCGGGAAGAACTGCAGGTCCGGTGTAATCTGACAGAGTTGCAGGCGGTGAATATCATAAATGGTTATCACATCCCGGACTATGTGAGAATCGCAGAAGTAAGAGCAGCAAAGGAGGCGGAAGAACATGAAAATTGAAAAAGAAGGATTTGTGTTACACCTTGAAGGAACCTGGTGCGAAATCTCGAATAAATACGGCGTACTGGAAAGCGAAGATGTGGCTGTAAATGAAGAGGATATTCCTGCAGGGTTTGCAGAAAAGAAACTGGAACGCTTTATCGAAACGCACAAGATCAAGGAATATGGAAAGGTTGACGGATGCGTAAAGAGAGTTGCGTGCGACGAAAGAACGAAGGAGTACATTCAGTTGCAGGCAGTAAATCTGGACGATGATACATACATGGTGCAGGAGTTTGATAATGAGCTGGTATTTATGGGCGAGTTATGGAGCGGATGCAAATATCCGGATGAAGTGCTTGACTGGATGAAGAGCAACTATGAGATTGAGAGCTGTCTGACCGCAGAGGTGTATCGTAGCAGTTTGGGAGATTGTACGAATAACGGCATATCTTCTTACGCAAGAGAGTTGTATATCCTGGACACACAGAAAGGTCCTTTTGAGCCGGACGACATCAGACAGTGTGTGTATATCGAAAAGCGTGAGATTATGGGGCGGGAGTATGTTAACTGCAAGCCTGCATACTGCAGAAAGCATTGGTACATGATGGGCGGCAATTTCCTCTATACATCAGACAGCAGATTTAAGGATATTACAGGGATCAGCTACCCGATAGCAATTCACGATAGATACGAAGGGAGGTAGGCAATATGGTTATTGTTGGGTATTATGCTCACGGCAACAAGCATTACGTGGCATTCAATGAGAATGAGGAACGCCCGGACAGATTTATGATTACGGACGGATTTCACGACAGACAGGTAAATGAGCGGAATGCAGGCAAGTACAAGGGGTATGCCAAGATCGAGAAGTCCCAGTACGATTTGAAGAAAATTATCGGACGCATCCGTGGCACAAGACCGTGGCATCCGTTACTGAAAGTGCTTCAAAAAGAAGTAGGGTGAATTTTTTTACCTATAAAACTCGCAAATACGAAAATTAGGGATTGGAGAATACGCATTTAGGAGGATAAGACATGGAAGCTAAAGAAATTGTGAATATTGGATTGGAACATATACACCCACATCCGGATAACCCGAGAAAAGACCTGGGAGATTTGACCGAACTGGCAGAATCCATCAAGAAGAATGGAATCCTGCAGAACTTGACAGTCATTCCGAAAGAAGGAGAGCCGGGGGAGTACATTGCAATTATCGGCCACAGAAGAAGTGCGGCGGCAAAGCTGGCAGGAATTACAGAAGCACCTTGCAGAATTGTGGGGGGAATGACTCATAAAGAGCAGGTATCGACAATGCTGGAAGAAAATATGCAGCGTGGCGATTTGACAATTTGGGAACAGGCACAGGGATTTCAGATGATGCTTGACCTGGGAGAGACAGAGGACACGATTGCAGAAAAGACCGGTTTTAGTAAGAAAACCATTAGACACCGCTTAAACATTGCGAAGCTGGACTCCAAGACATTGATGGAGAAGGAACGACAGGACGGCTACCAGCTGACACTTACGGATATGTACGAGCTGGAAAAGATTAAGGACATCAAGACAAGGAATAAGATTTTGAAGGAGTCTACAGATTCCCGAGACCTGGCAAGACGTGCAATCAATGCTCAGAATGAGCAGAAGCGCCAGGAGAATATGAAACTCTACGTGGCAATAATGAAGAAGCTGGGGTTGAAGAAAGCACCGAAGGAAGCGGACAGTGAGTTTTACACAGATAAGTGGGAACGCGTGGAGAGCTACAGCCTGGATAAAGAACCGCCTAAGACAATGAAGCTCAAGGATAATGGGGAACCGATGTTTTACCTGGAAAGATACGGAACTCTGTATGCAATCCGCAAAGCGAAGAAGGTTAAGAAGGTACTTACTCCGGAAGAGGAAGCCAAAAAGCAGAATATGCGAAATAAGAAGCAGATCAAGGCAATTCTGAAAGAAGCGGCCAATACGAGGAAGGCGTTTATTGAAGGCATTTTATCCGGAAGAATAAAAAAAGTCACAGACGAAAAGCAGGTTGAAGCGGACCTTTTCGAGCAGATGATGGATTGGGAGACATTCACAGGTCATAACAAGCTGATTGAGTTCTTTGTTGGGTGCGAGGTTTACAATGCGCCGGAAGAAGAAAAAGAAGCAGCACGTAAGAAAATGCAGGAACTCAGCGTGCTGCAGAAACTTCTCTGCCTGGTATCCGCAATGGTCGCTGACGCAGATTTGGTTGAGTGGAATTACACATACAACACGGTCAGAGGCGAGAAGGTGAAGGCGTTCTACGGAATACTTGAACAGTACGGCTTCCAGTTTCCTAACGACGAAGAGAAGGGTGTGGTCGAAGGAACCAGCGATTTATATGTAAAGAAAGAAGGTGCAAAGTAGCATGAAGAGAGGACAGATTTACTACGTCAGAAGCAATTACAGAGAAGAGGGAAGTGAGCAGCGGGGGGGGCGCCCAGCGGTTATAGTATCAAACGATAAGAACAATGCGAACAGCAACACGGTTGAAGTGGTATATATGACGACCAAACCAAAGACCGACCTTCCGACTCATGTATATATTGAGTCAGCGCTTAGACCATCAACACTCTTGTGTGAGCAGATTTCCACGGTTTCAGAGGAAAGAATTGGAGAGTGGATTGGGGAGCTGACAGAAAGCGAAGTGCAGGATTTGGATATCGCCCTGGCGGTTTCGTTAGGAATGAAGTGTGGGCCAGGGCAGTTAGATACGGACACATTAGAACATTTGAATAATCTGCAGGCGGAACTCGACAGAACCAAAGCCGAGCTGAGGGAAGCCAAGAGTGGTCCGGACTATAAGCTGTTATACGACCAGCTGATCGAGAAAATGCTCAGCAGATAGAAAGGAGACACGAGATGTACCTACTGGAAGAAGATTTGAAATTTCCAAAGGACAGTTTCAAAAGCATGAAGTACCAGCCGTATGAGTTGAAGCCGTCGTTCTCTATGGTAAGAGTATATCAGTGGTGGAATTATTGGTACGGAGAGGTTTACATATCATTCAGCGGCGGACTGGATAGTACAGTCTTGGCGTACATAGTGTGCCAGGCGTACAGAAAATACAAATTGACAGGTAAAATCCCCCTGGTGTTTGCGGACACCGGTACGGAATTTCCGGAAATCAGAGAGTTTGTTAAGACATATACAGAGTGGCTCAAAGAGCAATTTCCGGAACTTGATATTGAACTGGTGGTGCTACGACCGAAACATAGTTTTAAGTGGGTGTGTGAAAACAAGGGATTTCCGATTACAAGCAAAGATACAGCAGGAAAGATTAGAAAACTGAGACATGGAAAGCTCAGCGAGAAATACAGAAACTACCTGCTCAACGGAGATGAGAGAGGAAAATTCGGAATGCTGGCGAAGAAGTGGCAGTATTTGACAGACACGGAACGGATGCCTGCAGACATTTCGGAGTATTGCTGTGAAGCACTAAAAAAAGAACCGTTCAAGAGGTATGTCAAGGAGACGGGCAGACAGCCATTTATTGGTATAACGCAGGACGAGAGTTTCAGAAGAGAGAACCAGTACAACCACACGGGATGCAATGTGTACGACGGTCACACAATAAAGAGCCAACCTATGGGATTTTGGCCGAAGAATGAGGTTATCCAGTATGCGGTAGAGCAGCGCATTCCGATCTGCAGCGTGTATGGAACGCCATACCAGGACAAGAAAGGCAACTGGTACTTTACAGGAGAACAGAGAACCGGATGTTGCGTGTGTGGCTTCGGGTGCCACTTAGAGCCGGTGCCGAACAGATTGCAGCGGTTGAGAACATCCGATAACGATAAGCACAGGAGAATGTGTGAGGGCTGCCTGCAGATAAAAAATCACGGCATGACATATGAGCAGGCGTTGAATTACGCAGGAATACCAACGGAGGAGGTGCAGGAAGATGAATAGCAGGCCTGAGATCACGGCGATGTTGTCGCTCTCAATCCAGCGGCACATCTGCCCGAACAATGATCCGAGAATTTACTGGGCCAGGGAAGTGACTTTCGACTACGCCACCACGAATGCGGTGCGAGTGGATTTTATGAAATTCAAGCCGGTAAACAATACGGTGTCCGGTATAGAGAAGGGAGACTTCTACTGCTACGAGGTTAAGTCCTCGGTAGAGGATTTTCACTCGAAGAACGGTCATAACTTCCTGGGAGACTACAATTACTACGTGATGCCGGAAGAAGTGTACGAGCGGATTAAGAAAGAAATCCCATACCAGGTAGGCGTGTATGTTCCGGATGGAACGAACTACAGCGGTGAGTGGTACAACCTCAAAGCAATCAAGAAGGCAAAGAGAAAAGATAGAAGCAGGCCGGTATCAGAAATGCTGTTGATGATGTTCCGGTCTGCAGCGAGAGACAGGAGGTGCCGGAATTGAAGCTGAGAAGATGTAATAAATATATGTTTCAGACAGTGAAGTGCAGTAAATACATGAGAAAAATTAACGATGGAAAATGTATAACACTTCTGACTGGGGATGAAACAGAAAACGGAAAGCCTGCATACTTCTACACAGATTACTCAGAGAAAAAAGAGAAAGACAGATTTAGGGAGGTTCCGGCAGAAGATTGGGGCGGTGGAGATTTTATGAAAACATATTACGAACCGTCAGAAAAGGAGTTTGTTGGAATTATTATAGGTATGAAGATGATTGCGGTAAAAGCAGAATTGTTTTGCGACACAAATTATGGGTACGATGGCTCGGAAAAAGATTACATAGGAAGAGATGTAAAAGAGCAAATAAAAGTCGCTATAGTTGCCTATGGATGCAATAAAACAAGGCTTGTACCAATGGATAGCTTTGAAATAATAAAGGAGGAAGATAAATGCTGATATTACCAATCAAGAAGAAGTGGTTTGATATGATTGCTTCCGGTGAAAAAACAGAAGAGTACAGAGAAATCAAGCCGTACTATGACAGCAGATTTATGAACACTTTCGGCTTTATCCTGGTTGGCGGACAGATGGTATATGGAGAGGCAGCACCGGAAGAAATCCGGAAGCCGTGGCCGGTACTAGTAGTATTCAGAAATGGGTACTCGAAGGATTCGCCGGAAGTTGTTTGCAAATGCACCCTGCAATTTGGAAAAGGCAAGCCTGAGTGGGGTGCAGAACCCGGCACATTATACTATGTGTTGAAAATAGAAAAAGTGGAGGAGGTAAGAAATCATGTGTTGCTGGGATGATGGAGATTATTTTGAGCCAGGCGAATTTGACGAGAAAATCGAAGAGTTAAAGAATGAGCTTAGAGAATCGGTAAAAAAGGAAATCAACGATGAAATCGAGAAACTGCGTAAAGAGAATAAGGAACTGCAGGGTATTAAGAGAAACTTCGAGTCAGTGAAGAAAGACTTTGAGAAAAAGAAAGATGAGTGCGACAGGGCGATACGGAATGCAGAAAGCAAAGCCAAGCAAGCCAGGTTGAAAGAGTTAATGGAACATTTCAAGGTTACTCTTTGGGAGGTAAGCTGGGACTATCGGTATAAAAAGAAATGCGATAAGTGCGACAAAAGCAGAAAAATCCAGGTAGCATTGCCATCCGGGAAAACCGTGGACGATGAGTGCAGCTGCAGAGTGAGTAAGAAGGTGTATTACCCAAAAGAGAGTGTGCTGTACGAATTAAGCGAGAGAAACAGAGAGTTCATAGCGTGGTACAGGGCGAAAGGAGACAGAGGAGAAGAATATTTTGTCGAAGATACCTATGCTGAATATGCGGAGGTAGTAGTGGATCACAATAAGGATTTCAAAGAAATTGAGGAAGAAAATTTGAGAAACATATTCTTCACGACGAAGGAAGAGTGCCAGGCATTTTGCGATTATATCAATGGTACAGAAGTTTTGGGGTACGATTACAATGTTGAAGGTCAGCTGGTTGCGCAAAGAGAGGAGACAGAGTAGATGAACAAGGTAATTTTAATGGGTCGCCTTACACGTGATCCGGAGGTTAGATATTCACAGGGAGAGCAGGCTACGGCAGTAGCTCGCTACACCCTGGCGGTAGATAGAAGAGGAAGAAGCCAGGAAAACTCAGCAGACTTCATCCAGTGCGTTGCGTTCGGCAAGGCAGGAGAGTTCGTTGAGAGATACCTGCATAAAGGGACAAAGATTGTGCTGACCGGTAGAATACAGACCGGAAGTTACACAAATAAAGAAGGCCAGCGTGTATATACGACAGACGTTGTGGCAGAGGACCAGGAATTTGCCGAGAGCAAAAACGCCGAGGGTAGCGGTACATATAACAACCAGCCATCACCAGTACCACAGCAGAATGACAGCGGATTTATGAATGTAGACGAAAACAGTGAGTTGCCGTTCGTATAGAGGAGCAGAAAGGAAGGATATTATGAGCGATATTAAAGAGAGATTTGTAACGATTTACAAGGAGAAGATCCATAGAAAGGGTTCGGAGAGATTGCTTGAATGGTTGGAAAAATATGATTTTTTCACAGCACCGGCATCGACAAGATTCCATTCGGCATTTGAAGGAGGACTCTGCAGACATAGCGTGCTTGTGTATGAAAGACTGAGGGTACTGTTTGCAAATGAGTTCTGTAAAGGAAAGGAACTGACAAGCGAACAGGAAGAGACGATTGCAGTTGTTGGATTGTTGCATGATTTGTGCAAGGTACAGTTTTACGATGTGGAAATGAGAAACAAAAAGATTGACGGACAGTGGCAGTCGGTTCCGACGTATGTGGTGAATGATAAGATGCCATACGGACACGGAGAAAAGAGTGTGTATCTGATTAAGAGCTTTATGGGATTGACGACCGATGAAGCAATGGCAATCAGATGGCACATGGGATTCTCAGACGTGGAGTTCAAAGGCGGCGGATATAACGTGAGCAATGCTTTTAATATGTACCCGCTTGCAGTATTGGCACACGTGGCAGACCTGCAGGCAACATTCCTGGATGAAGTGGAGGAGTAAGAATGAGAAAGTACACATTGAATCGTAAGACGTACAAAGACGTAAAGAAGATGGATCATCAGCAGATGGACCAGTTCTGTCAGAATTTATACAAGGCGGGCCACGCAGACGGAATGAAGGATGCGGAAGGATTAACAGAGAGTGAGGTTCGAGATGTGCTCCTGGGTGTGAAAGGAATTGGACCAAAGAAAGCAGAGGACATCGTGAAGGCTCTGACGGACGCACAGAAAGAAAGGAGTTAATTGACAAATGGATAAGAGTAAGGTATATTTGGAAGTGCCGGAGTTCACTGGCGAAAATGTTCCGGTAGCGGTTGCGGCAAGAGTAATGAAGAAAGACCAGCAGTTTATACGTCAGGGCATCATCCTTGGATTTTTGAAATTCGGAGTTGCATTCAAGAAAGAAGGGAGTAGCCAGTACGACTACTACATTTCTCCGATGAAATTTTGGGAAGAGACAGGATTTGTATACGCCGGAGAAGAGTGCTAAAATTGTTCTGAAAAGTGCTCGCAAGTGCGAAAAATTGCTGGATAGGAAACACGCAGGTAACAAAAACGCCGATGCGTGCGATAAACAGGCACTTCACTGTTTCTATCCAGGAAGCTGCTGACAACGGTAAGTTCTAATTAAAAATAATTTGTCAGGAATTAAAATCTAATAAAACCGCTTAACGTGGAGTTTACAGGGTAAATCAGATTCGATGTAATTCGGTTTGATTTATCCTGTTTTTTACTTTATAGGAAATTAAATAGGATAATTACATCAGCATAAAATGATAAACAGATGGTATTTGGACAGCTCGACATTGATGAGAGTGCAATCTGGAGCCTTTTGCTGGCAAGCGGCTATTTAAAACCGGATGCCATAGAGTACAGAGGAGATATTGAAGCGGTAAATTATTATATGAATAAAGTTGCATCAGAAATATTCAGCTTTTTTGATGTTGGGGGGAAAACAGGTGAAAGTGAGCCGGAAAGATTTTATCACGGTTTTGTTCTGGGACTTATGGCTGAGCAGTCAGAAAGCTATGAAATCCGTTCCAACCGGGAAAGAGGGTTTGGAAGATATGATGCAGAGCTTATTGCAAGGGGCATTTCAAAGGAAAGAATAAAACATTATGGATTTGCGTTTGAAGGAAAAAATGTACTTATTGCACAATCATAGAATATCAGTTGCAGTACAAAAATACTTTGGACAGAATAGGAGAAAGAAATGAATTTTTTTGTAACAAAAATCGTTGAAGATTCGGATGTGACGTATAACCTGACCGTGGCGGGATATGTGGCACTGGCGGCAGTGATGCTGGTCGTATTTGCGGCAGGCTGTATGTTTCGGGACAAAAATAAAAAAATGGATGCAAAGCAGATTGCATTCTGCGCCATGGCAATGGCACTTGCAGTTGTTACGTCCATGTTTAAAATTATTGATATGCCAATGGGTGGTTCGGTGACATTGTTTAGTATGCTGTTTATCGTGCTGACAGGCTATTGGTTCGGTGTCAGAACCGGTATTACAACGGCAGTGGCATACGGCATTTTGCAGTTACTGATTAATCCGTACATTATCAGTATCTGGCAGATGTTAATGGACTATGTTTTTGCATTTGGCGCATTAGGACTTGCCGGATTATTTTCCAATAAGAAAAAGGGTCTGATAAAGGGATATATTGCCGGTATTTTAGGACGGTACTTTTTCTCATTTTTATCCGGATGGATATTCTTTGCCGTGTATACACCGGATTTTTTTAATAGTGCCATTTTATATTCGCTGGCATACAACGGTGCTTATATCGGGCTGGAAGCAGCAATTACATTAATTGTGCTGGCACTTCCGCCGGTCAATGAGGCAATGCAGGCAGTAAAAAAGCTGGTTTGTGAGGCGTAAAACCAGTAATTACATAATATATTTGTCCCAAACCAATAATGCAAAATAAAAAAAATTGCCTTGACTCTACAATCGTTATAGAGTTTATACTGTGTAAGCAATAAATGTAAAATACAAAAAGTGCAAAAATGATATGGAAATGAGGAAACATAGGATATGGAACAGGATTTAACAACGGGCAGTGTTTTCAAACGCATTGTATATTTTTCACTGCCGTACTTATTGTCTTATTTTTTACAGACATTATACGGTATGGCGGATTTGTTTATAACAGGGCAGTTTTACGGAGTGGATACGATTACAGCCGTATCAAACGGCAGTCAGATCATGCACATGATGACGGTCATTATTGTGGGGCTGGCAATGGGCACAACGGTTACAATCGGGCACAGCGTGGGCGCAAAATGCATGGAGCAGGCAGAAAAAATCATCGGCAATACCATTACGCTTTTTATGGGAATTGCCGTTGTATTTACCGTCATACTGGTTGTACTGGTAAAGCCGATAGTGGTTCTGATAGCAACACCGCAGGAAGCAGTGGCGGGAACAAGCATATATCTTTTAATCTGTTTTATCGGGATTCCGTTTATTACCGCTTATAATATTATCAGTTCGATTTTCAGGGGATTGGGCGATTCCAAAAGCCCGATGTATTTTATTGGAATTGCCTGTGTGATGAATATTGCATTGGATTACCTGTTTATGGGTGCATTTCATATGGGTGCGGCAGGCGCAGCACTTGGAACGGTCTGCGCGCAGACGTTTAGTGTACTGGTGGCATTATGGGTAATCCGCAGAAGAAAAACAGGCATTTCTTTAAAGAAAAGTGACTTTAAAATTGAAAGAGCAGTTATCGGGCAGGTATTAAAAATTGGAATTCCGGTGGCACTGCAGGACGGTTTTATACAGGTTGCATTTATGATTATTACGGTGATTGCCAATTCCAGAGGTGTATCCGATGCGGCGGCAGTCGGCGTTGTTGAAAAAGTAATCAGTGCTTTATTTATTGTTCCGTCATCAATGCTTGCGACAGTATCTGCGCTTTCCGCACAGAATCTCGGTGCGGGAAAAGAAAAGCGTGCAACGGATACCCTGCACTATGCAACGGTCATTACGACAATATATGGCATGATTGTTGCCGTGCTTATACAGTTTATCGCGGAAAATGTAGTTGGTATTTTTACATCGGATACGACCGTAGTTACCATGGGAAGTGCCTATATCCGTTCCTATATCTGGGATTGCATCTTTGCGGGAATCCATTTCAGCTTCAGCGGCTATTTTGCGGCATGTGGAAAGTCCTATATCGGATTTCTGCACAATATAATTTCGATTACATTTGTGCGTGTTCCGGGTTCGTATCTGGCATCGAAATATTTTACCGATACGCTGTATCCAATGGGACTTGCGGCACCGGCGGGGTCACTGGTATCCGTGGCAATTTGTGTGACTGCATTTATATTGTTAAAGAGAAAAAGCCGTGTGGCACAGACAGCATGAACCAGGATGGAAAATCGTTCAATAGGTGAAGTGGCGAAAGAGCGCAAAATTACACATCGGTTAAAACGCATTTTCGTCGGTATCGTGATTGCAAAAGAACAGTCGCTGATATAAAACTGACCATAAAGCCACGACTATCTGGCTATAAAAGATAAAGCTGAAATGAGTATTTACGAAAAGACCAATGTCCGTTATTCTATTATGTAAATGAATTACGGGAAGGAATGGACAATAATATGAGTAGTAGTACAAATGCAGTAAAAAGAGAAAGTATCCATCTGAGTATGACGGATTTTTGTATGACGGCAGTGTGTATGGCACTGACCTGTATCGCAACCATGCTGATTCAGATACCGATTCCACTGGGATATGCACATCTTGGCGACAGTGTGATTTTAATAACCGCTTATTTATTCGGACCGGTGGTTGGAGCACTTGCAGGCGGTATCGGCTCGGCAATGGCAGATATTCTGACAGGATATCCGGTGTGGGCAGTACCGACACTTCTGATAAAGACAATAATGCCGCTCATTGCCTGCTATATTTTTCAGAATAAGGTTTCAAGAAAGCCGGTTATATCGGTGCGTGTTCTTGTGGGAGCAGTTGTGACACTGCTGTTTATGACAGCAGGATATGTATTTTTCGGCGGAATCCTGTACGGAAGCTGGGCATTAGGACTGGCATCAGCACCGGGACTGCTGTTAAAATCCGTTGTCAACCTTATTGTATTTATAGTTGTAGGCACAGGCTTATCAAAAGTTGTAAAAAACAGATAAAATGAAAGAAGAAAATGAGTCTTGTTGAAATACATACAGAGTATTTCAACAAGGCTCATTTTGCGTTATCGGCAAAAGCAGCCCGTAAAATATTGAAAAATTTAATAAAATATTTTCTGAAAATAATTTGCCCCACATACGTATTGTGCTATAATGTGCGTAAGCAATGAGCCGTGCCAGACGGAAGCGGAAAAAAGAGCTGTGCTTGCACAAAGCTCTTTTAGACGCATTCGTCTGATAGGGCGAACGCCCGATAGAGAGAGGAAATATACGAATGTTGAAGGTTTATTATTGTAAAAATTGCAATAAAATATTTTATCTACAGCGGGAAACGGATATTTCCTGCAAAATCTGTTCAGAACCGATGATAAAACTCAGCAAGCCTTATGAAGAATACACACGGCTCGACGAAGAAGAACGTAAAGAATTTATCGGACAGGACATTCAAAAACATATTCAATCAGATATACGGAAGGGGGATTAAAGCGGTGTCGGAAGTCAGGTTAATGCTTGGAAACGAAGCGATTGCAAGAGGAGCTTATGAAGCGGGGGTAAAGGTTTCGGCGGCATATCCGGGAACACCGAGTACAGAGATTAATGAAAGTCTTGCGCAGTATCGTGAGGTATACTGCGAGTGGTCGTCCAATGAAAAGACCGCACTGGAAACGGCAATCGGCGCGTCGCTTTCGGGTGTGCGTGCTATGGCCTCCATGAAGCAGGTCGGAGTCAATGTTGCCAGTGACCCGCTTTATACGGCAGCGTATATGGGGGTAAACGGTGGACTGGTGCTGGTAGCGGCAGATGATCCGGGAATTTACAGTTCGCAGAATGAACAAGATACGCGTTGTATTGCAAAAGCGGCACAGATACCGGTATTGGAGCCTGCAGACTGCTGTGAGGCTAAGGCATTTATGAAAAAAGCATTTGAATACAGTGAACAGTACGATACGCCGGTAATTTTACATACAACCACAAGACTTTCCCACTCCAGAGAACCGGTTACGGAAGAACCACGCATTGCGAATACAGAAAAGCCCTATGTGAAAAATGCGGCAAAGAATGTTATGCTTCCGGGTTTTGCCCGCAAACGGCATATATTTGTTGAAGAACGCATGGAACAGTTGGAGCGGGAGTGTTCTGATTTTGACATCAATACCATAGAATATCAGGACATGGATATTGGTATTATTACAGGCGGTATAGCCTATCAGTACGTCAAGGAAGCCATGCCGCAGGCTTCGGTTTTAAAGCTGGGTATTGTCAATCCACTGCCAAAAGACCTGATTGCTGCATTTGCAAAAAAGGTAAAGCAGCTTTATATTGTTGAAGAATTAGAACCGGTGATACAGGAAAAGGTGCAGTCGTGGGGAATTGCCTGTCAGGGAAAGGAACTTTTTACACGACACGGAGAATACAGTGTGAATCTGATTCGCCATGGCATTTTAAATGAACCGTTAAAAGAAGATATAACAGGAGATTTGATGCGCAGACCACCGGCTTTTTGTCCGGGTTGTCCGCACAGGGCAGTTTTTTCACTGTTAAAGCAGATGAATTATCATGTGGCGGGGGATATCGGCTGTTATACGCTCGGAGCACTTCCGCCGTTTGAAGTGATAGATGACGTGGTGTGTATGGGTGCGGGAATTTCAACCCTGCACGGCATGGAAAAGGCAAAGGGCAGTGCGTATATCAAAGACTGGGTTGCAGTAATTGGGGATTCAACTTTTATGCACACAGGAATAAACGGTCTGATAAATATGGTGTACAATAAAGGCACAGGCACAGTGATTATACTGGATAACGGTACAACAGCAATGACCGGACATCAGGACCATGCCTCTTCGGGTGCAACGCTTCAACAGGGCGAGGTTATGCCGATTTCTATTGCAAAATTATGCCGCTCACTGGGTATTTTGGATGTTTACGAGGTCAATGCATTTGATACAAAGAAAATGAAGGAACTGCTGTTGGAAGCAGTTCCGCGGAAAAGTGTTACGGTTATTATTGCACAGGCACCGTGTGTATTAAGAAAGAGGCACAGAGAATGATAAAAAATGTTATAATTGCAGGAGTAGGCGGTCAGGGTACGATCTTTGCAGGAAAGATACTTGGCACAATGGCATATCAGACAGGACTGCATGTGAAAATATCGGAAATTCATGGAATGTCCCAGCGGGGCGGCAGTGTCGTGACACAGGTGCGCTTCGGGAAACATGTATATGCGCCGCTTGCACAAGCCGGAGAGGTTGATGTACTGATTGCCTTGGAAGAACTGGAAGCCCTGCGGTACGCATCATATTTAAAAGAAAATGGAATTTTGCTGATGTGTAACTGCCGGATTGAACCGACAGCATCAGACGGCGGTATATATCCGCAGAGTATCCGCACACAGCTTGAACAGAAATACTACGTATATTATATGGAAGAAATTCCACTCCGGGATAAGACATTAAACGTCCGTATGGTCGGTGCGGCAGCAGAATGCCTTGGATTTTCAAGGGAGGACGGAATAAAGGCACTGGAACAGAATGTAGCAGCCGAATTTTTAGAGAAAGATAAGAAAGCATTTCTTGAGGGCTGGGAGTTTTATGAGCAGACACAAAAATCGTCTGCGGAATGGAGAGTAGTATGCACAACGAATTGACGAAAAATGATATAAAAAAAATGGAAGATGAAATTGAGTACCGTGTACAGGTTGTCAGAAAACAGGCTTTGGAGGATGTAAAAGAGGCGAGAGCGCATGGGGATTTAAGTGAAAATTTTGAATACCATGCCGCTAAAAAATTTAAAAACCAGAATGAAAGCCGTATCCGATATTTGCAGAGAATGATTAAATCTGCGGTTGTCATTTCCGATGAATCGGCAGAAGATGAGGCAGGGGTCAATAATACGGTTGAAATCTATTATGAAGACGATGGCTCGACAGAAACAATTAAGCTGGTTACAACGGTGCGCGGCGATTCGCTGGAAGGCTATATCAGCATTGAATGTCCGCTGGGAAAGGCACTGCTCGGACATAAGGTCGGTGACCGTGTACTCGTAGAGGTGAATGACCATATCAGCTATTATGTTGTGATAAAGTCGATTCAGAAAACAGATGATTCGGGGGATAAAATCCAGAGTTATTAAAAGAAAGCAAAAGAAAGGATGAGGCAGGAGATTGGAATTTCACAAAGCACAGTTAGAGGCAATCCGGCATTTTAATGGACCGTGTATTACGCTGGCAGGGCCGGGAAGTGGAAAAACCACTGTATTAACATACCGCATTTTAAATCTGATTGAAAAATGCGGTGTTGCGCCGGAGCATATTTTAGTGATTACTTTTACGAGGGCGGCGGCAACAGAGATGAAGGAACGATTTTTGAAATTGTCGGATAACCGGTATTCGGGTGTCTGCTTTCAGACGTTCCATAGCTTCTTTTTTATGATTTTAAGAAAAGCATACGGATACCGTGCAGATAACATTATTACACAGCAGGAACAGACACGGTTTTTTAAAAATATTTTAAATGAGTATGAACTGGAAATTACAGATACCATGGAACTGATTCGGCACGCTACGGCGTGGATTAGCAATGTAAAGAGGAGTGGGAAAAGCCCGGATACACAGCCGGTGGCAGCTGCGGGAATCTGCCCGCAGGAGATTCTTTGTGAAATCTATCACAAATATCAACAATATCTTACGGCAAAGCGGCTGATTGATTTTGAAGATATGACAGTGTATTGTTATGACCTGTTTTCACAGCGGAAAGATATTTTGTGGCAGTGGCAGGAACAGTATCAATATATTTTAGTGGATGAATTTCAGGATATTGATGCACAGCAGTTTCAGACGTTGCAGTTACTGGCAGACAGATACCGCAATCTTTTTATCGTTGGTGACGATGACCAGAGTATTTATGGATTCCGCGGAGCCTGTCCGGATTATATGCAGGAATTTAAAAAGATTTATCCTGAAGCGGTTCAAATCAATCTGTGTGTGAATTACCGGTGCAGGGCTCCGATTGTGGCGGCGGCAAAATCTGTGATTGCACACAATAAAAACCGTTATGAAAAAGATATTGTGGCGGCGCAGACCGGGTACGGAATGCAGACCGCGTGTGTTGTCGTCAAAGAGTTTGAAAGTACAGAAAAACAGAATCAGTTTCTGGCAGAACAAATCTTAAAACATTCAAAGCAGGGGAAATTTTCCGATATTGCCGTACTGGTGCGGACAAATACCGGGGCACAGGATTTTCTACAGACATTTCTGCAATATAAAATTCCATTTACAATTAAAGAGCATTTCTTAAATCCGTTTGAACACTGGATTGCACAGGATATTCTGGCATATATTCATCTGGCAATGGGAAGCCGTGAAAGAAAATATTTTTTTCGTATTATCAACCGTCCGGTGAGGTATTTATCCAGAGAAGCATTTGCGGATACAGTAGTTGATTTTGAAAGGGCAAAAGCTTTTTATGCAGAAAAAAGTGCGCTGAAAGACCGGGTAGAACAGTTGGAAGATGATATTTTAATCTTGTCAAAATTTTCACCGTTTGCCGCAGTCAATTATATACGAAAGGCCATTGGATACGAGGACTACATCCGCCAGTATGCAGATGAAAAAAAGCAGGATAAAGCATCACTTTATGAAATACTGGACGAGATTTCACAAAGCACAAAAACGTGTCGGACTTTTCCGGAGTGGTTTGAATACATTAAAGCATATACAGAGCAGTTGCAGAATAAAAAGCCGGATAATGCAGGTGGCGACAGAGGCAGTCGTAATACCGCCAACGAAGGCGGCATACGTGCAGGCGCAAACAGTACAGGCACTGCCAATAAAGGTATGGCAGACAGTGACGGAAACAGCATGGACAGTGTCACCGTCAGCACCATGCACGCTTCAAAGGGGCTGGAGTATAAAAAAGTTTTTCTTGTCGGTTTAAATGAGGGAAATGTGCCGTACCATAAGGCGGTACTGGAAAAGGAACTTGAAGAAGAACGCAGAATGTTTTACGTAGCAATGACAAGGGCAAAGGAAGAACTGCATTTATATTTTCCAAGGGAGCGCGCAGGAAAAGCACAGAAGATATCCCGCTTCTTACAGGAAATAGACAGAAGCAGTGCCGTATGGGAACTGATTGAGGATAAATAAAAAATCCCGACGGAAGTAAATATCAACTGCCGCCGGGATGATTTTCAGGGATGAAGCGTTTTAGACTTCTTCGTTTTCTTCGTCTTCCTGTGCATATAAATCTTCATATTCCATCGCATCTAATTCTTCATCAAAAGCTTCGGAAACCAGTTCGTATTCTTCATCGGATTCGATGTTTAAAAGCGAAGGCTCCCGGCCGTCATTTTCAACATAACGGTACAGATAAACTTCGTCCTGTTCGGCGGCTTCGCCTTCTAACGGAAGCAGGGCAATATAATCATTTTCACCGGCAGGGAAAATGCGGATAATCGCACATTCACATTCAGTTCCGTCATCTAAAGAAAGGGTTACGGTATTATATTCACTATTGTTTGTCTGTTCTGACATAAAAATCTCCATTCTGCCGTAGATACGGCTTTTTATTAAAGTGTACAGTTCATTAAAACTTTAGCAGAAGAAGCAAAAAAAAGCAACTGCAATAAAGAATATTAAGCAAAAAGATGGAATTTTTTATATATTAAAAAAATTATTGCGCAAACGGATAAATTGTTGTATAGTAGCAATAAATAAATAACGATGTCAATGGGGACAATTTTAAAGGCGGTATATTATTTAAACCATACTTTAGAATTGTCCTTTTTATGTATTTTATATACAAAGACTTGAGAAATAAATGTCGTAAAAACGACGGAATGGAGAGCAAGATGGATAAGATTGATAAAAAACTCATTACATTATTACAGCAGAATGCGAGAATGCCGTTAAAGGCACTTGCCGAAAAGGTGTTTTTATCATCACCGGCGGTTTCTGCAAGAATTGAGCGTCTGGAGAAGGAAGAAATTATTGAAGGATATGAAGTAAAGATTAACCAGTTAAAGCTTGGCTACCATATTACGGCATTTATTAATCTGGAGGTTGCGCCGGTGCAGAAGCCGGAGTTTTATCCGTTTATTAAATCTTGTCCGAATGTGGTGGAGTGTAACTGTGTTACAGGGACGTATTCCATGCTGTTAAAGGTGGTGTTCCCAAGCACGATGGAGCTGGATACGTTTATCGGACAGCTTCAGAAGTTCGGCAGAACCAGTACACAGATAGTCTTCTCGACACCGGTTGCACCAAGAGGAATTGATGTCAATGCAGAAATGCCTGCAGACGAATAAATTATAAGAAAAGAATGAAAAAGTATGAAAAAACTGGCATTGTGTTGCGGCAATGACAGTTTTTTTGTTATACTCATAACAGTTGAATTAAAAAATCGGAGGGTATAAAAATGGGTATGAATTACCAGAAAAAAGCAATAGAAATTATGGATAATGTTTCCAAGGTGATTGTAGGAAAGGAAGATGTGACAAAACTGGTTCTGACAAGCCTGATTGCAGGGGGACATGTCCTGCTTGAAGATGTTCCTGGAACCGGTAAGACAATGCTTGCAAAGACCGTTGCAAAGTCTGTCGATGCACAGTTTAGCCGGATTCAGTTCACACCGGATTTACTGCCATCGGATGTAACGGGAATTAATTATTACAATCAGAAGGCCGGTGAATTTGTCTTCCGCAGAGGACCTGTATTTTCCAACATTTTGCTGGCAGATGAGATTAACCGTGCAACGCCGCGTACACAGTCGGCACTGCTTGAATGTATGGAGGAACATCAGGTGACGGTGGATTCCGATACGTACCGGTTAGAAGAACCGTTTTTAGTAATCGCAACGCAGAATCCGATTGAAACAGCGGGTACATATCAGCTTCCCGAAGCACAGCTTGACCGATTTCTGATGAAAATCTGTATGGGATACCCGGAAAAGGACGGAGAAATCGAGATTTTAAACCGTTTCTTAAAGGCAAGTCCGCTTACATCAGTGGAGAGTGTATGCAGTAAGGAAGAAGTCCTTAAAATGCAGCAGGAAGCAAAAGAGGTGTATGTACATCCGTCCCTTATGGGCTACATTGTAGATATTGCAGCGGCAACAAGAAAACACAGCAGTGTGGCAATCGGCGTCAGTCCGAGAGGAACGCTTACCATGGTTAATGCCGCACGCGCATTTGCGTATATTGAAGGGCGGGAATATATTGTGCCGGAAGATATCCGCATACTCGCAGAACCGGTCTTTGCACACAGACTGGTATTAAGACACGGACTGACTTATCAGGACAACAGAAATGCACTTATGCAGACAATTATGGAATCGGTAGAAGTACCAACCGAAGACTGGGGTAAATAATGGTAGTATTGATAATGCTGATTGGGGCAGGTCTGGTGTACTGGGCAGTCGGGCAGCTGTATGCGCGTTATTGGAATAAGGGGCTGTCCGTGGAAATCCGTTTTTCATCAGACCATGCCGTAAAAGGCGATGAAATTGAATTGATTGAAACCGTGGCAAACAGAAAATATCTGCCACTGCCGTATATTTATGTGAAATTTCAGACGGATAAAAGCCTGTTTTTTTTAGGAAAGGATGGAAGCAATGCGGTATCGGATAAGGCATACCGCAATGACGTCTTTTCATTAATGAATTATCAGCAGGCGGTACGGCGGATTCCGCTTCGCTGTACGAAAAGAGGCATATACCGTATCCGTAATGTACAAATGGTGTCTACCGGTGCATTTATGGGAGATGTGCTTGCTGCGGAGTCAGCGCAGGATGCTGTCATTACCGTTTATCCGAAAACAGCAGACACGGATAGGCTGGCAGTGCCGTTTTTTCAGATGATGGGCACGGTGGAGCGCAATAAATATCTGTATGAAGACCATTTTATGTTTCGTGGAATCAGGGAGTATCAAAGCTACGATTCCATGAATCAGGTCAACTGGCCGGCAACCGCCAAAAGCGGGCAGTTAATGGTCAACCAGTACAATGAAAGCACCTGCCAGCAGGTTTGCATTTTGTTAAATGTTGAGCCGGAGGGCATGATTCCAAAGGAAAAATTATCGGAGGAGAGCATTTCCATTGCATCAGGACTGGCGCAGATGTTTATCGAACAGGGCATACAGGTATCGTTATTGAGCAATGCAAGAAACGGTGAAACCGGGGAAGAAGCAGTTGTTTACGGCGCAAGCGGGCTGGCACATTTAAACAATGTGAATACGGTGCTTGCGGGACTTGATTTAAGCCTTTCCGTGCGGGAGTTTAAGGACATTATAAAGGAAATGCAAAACGGTGTGTACGGTGAGGATTACCGGGCGGTACCGGGCAGTACGAATATGACGTATATTATGATTTCGCAGAATCGCCGTGAAAATTTAAAAGAAGGCTACAGACAGCTTACCGGCGGCATATCGGGTAATGTGTCAGGCGGCGCGGGAAACGGCGGAATGTGGATTGTGCCGTACTTTATTGATGAAAGAGAAGAAGTATTCCCGGCGGGAATGACCGACAGTATGGATTTTACGGCATGGGAGGTGGACAGAAATGACGGATAAAAAGCTATCACGTTCCATGGAAATCTTGGAAGTTGTTATTCAGATGATTACATTTTACAGTGCATTTATGGCAGTTTATTTCGGTGCATTGCAAAAGCCGGTTTCACAGTTGTGGAAATCCCTGATTATCTTTGTGTTTGTGGCGGCGGCATATTACAGCCGCAGAAAAATCAAACTGTTTAAGCCGTTTATCGTGCTTCATATTGCGATTATTGCGGCGGCATTTTTTATGGGAACAACCGATGCGGAGCGGTTTTCATACTTTTTAATTGCGGCACTGATTGCGGGGTATTCGATTCGTTTAAAAACAATTACACTGCAAAAGAATGATTTGAGCAATACGCCGTTATCCGATGATGCCGACGGACTGGATTTGGCGGAACAGCTTGAAATCAAAAAAAATCTGGTGGCAAGCGAACAGATTCCGCTGCCGTTTTGTGCATTTATGATATTAGGATACATGATTGGACACCTTGTGGAGAGTAATCTTGTCATGAACAGCGAAGTTGTGCTGTTTGTGTTGTTTGTTCTGCTGGAGGTTGTCTACCGGGATTTAAAGAAATTAAACACAGTATTTCTTACTAACAAAGATAAGACCCATTTTCCGGTACAGCAGTTAAAGCAGGTCAACACCCGGATTATTCTCACAACAGTATTTTTAATGCTGATTGCAATGCTGTTGTTCTATAACGGCGAGTACGGCAATATATTTCAAGTGATAGGTGCCGGTGGCATGGCGGCGCTGAAAGGACTGTTAAAAGTTATTCTTGCAATATGGGGCAGTGGAGGTGGAGATTCGACCGTTGCGGAAGAACAGACAACGCAGGCTGAAACTGATGCGGATTTGAGTGATGTGGAGGAAATTTATGAACCTTCTGCGGCGGCATCGGCTGTTTTGGAAGCACTTGCGGTTATTTTAATCATTGCGGCAGCTGCCGGTATCTGTTATCTGATTTACCGCTATGTAAAGAACTTTAATAAAAAGAGAAAACCACAGGGTTATATTGAAGAAATTACAACGCTTGAAAAAGAAACCGTGCGTGTCAGAAAGCAGAAAACAGAAACAGATACCATAAAGACGGCACCGGAAACGGAAAGTCTGCGAAAAGCGTATAAGCGGCAGGTGCTAAAAAAGGCAAAAGAACACCGGCCGGACGGTACACAGACCCCACAGGAGCTTACGGCAGAATATATTACAAAGGACGATGGATACGGTGCGCAGATTACGCAGTTATATGAAAAGGCACGGTATGCGAAAGAGCCGGTTTCCAAAGAGGAAACAAAGCATTTTAAAGAAATGTTAAAACAAGACTTGACATCTTAAAGTCAATCATGTATGATGATTACCATAATAAGTAAATGCAATGAAGAGGAATATTAGATGTCTACCGGAGTCAGAGAGTTATCGGTTGGTGTGAGATAACGGAAGGGAAGCATTGAACTCGCCTTGGAGCTGCTATCTGAAAAAAGCATGACATATAAGATTGTTTTGAGTAGGCGTAGCCGGGAGCCAGCCGTTATAGTGGACAGAATATAAGGTTTTTGCCCGTATTCAGTGAGTGCACGAGGATTTTCGTGAAATAAGAGTGGTAACGCGTGAGATTATGGTCTTTCGTCTCTTGGCATAGGTTTGATATGCTGGGACGGAAGACTTTTTGTTTTACTTATTATAATCAGATGCAGGGGCAATAGCTTTTAGATTTTTGCTTCGGGCATCATAATAATATTATTGGAGGAATGAAGAATGTTCGATTACAGACAGTATCAGAGAGGTTATTTTATGCCGCCGGTTTCCTGCATGGACTGGACAAAGAAGGAGTATGTTGATAAAGCACCGGTCTGGTGTTCCGTGGATTTAAGAGATGGCAATCAGGCGCTTGTTGAGCCGATGAGCCTGGAACAGAAGCTTGAATTTTTCAAACTTCTTGTAGCGGTCGGATTTAAGGAAATTGAAGTCGGTTTCCCGGCAGCTTCAGAAACAGAATATGAATTTTTAAGGACATTAATCGAAAAGGATATGATTCCGGACGATGTAACAATTCAAGTATTAACACAGGCAAGAGAACATATCATCAAGAAGACTTTTGAAGCGGTAAAGGGTGCGCCGAGAGCTGTTGTACATGTATACAATTCAACTTCACTGGCACAGAGAGAACAGGTATTTAGAAAGTCTAAGGAAGAAATCAAGCAGATTGCCGTTGACGGTGCAAAGCTGTTAAAGGAATTGGCTGAAAAAGAAGAGGGCAACTTCGCGTTTGAATATAGCCCGGAAAGCTTTACGGGAACAGAACCGGAATATGCGTTGGAAGTATGTAATGCCGTATTAGACGTCTGGGAACCGACCGCTGATAACAAGGCGATTATCAATCTCCCGGCGACCGTAGAAATGTCTATGCCGCATGTATTTGCAAGTCAGGTTGAATATATGAGCAAAAACTTACATTTCCGTGACAATGTAGTGCTTTCACTTCACCCCCACAACGACAGAGGAACAGGTGTTGCCGATGCGGAACTCGGGCTGCTTGCTGGCGCAGACAGAATCGAAGGAACATTATTCGGCAACGGCGAGCGTACCGGTAATGTCGATATTATCACATTGGCAATGAATATGTATGCACAGGGTGTCAATCCTGAATTAGATTTATCCAATATGCCAAAGCTTGCTGAAACCTTTGAAAGACTGACAAAGATGAAGATTCATGAAAGACATCCGTACTGCGGAAAGCTTGTATTTGCAGCATTTTCCGGTTCTCATCAGGATGCGATTTCAAAGGGTATGCATTATCGTGTAGAAAAAGACCCTGCACACTGGACAGTACCGTATCTGCCAATTAATCCGGAAGATGTTGGACGTACTTATGATTCCGATGTTATCCGTATTAACAGTCAGTCCGGCAAGGGCGGCGTCGCATATGTCTTAGAGCATAACTACGGCATGATTATTCCGAAAAAAATGCGTGAAGATTTGGGATATGCAGTCAAGGATATTTCCGATGTACAGCATAAGGAAATTGCGCCGGACGAAGTGCTTGAAATCTTTGAAAAGCGTTATAAGAAATTTACACCGGTATTTAAGATTACGGAAGTTCATTTCAAACAGGTGGACGGTATCCAGACCGTTGTAACGATTGAGCAGGACGGTAAAAAGGTTGAAATCGAAGCCAGCGGCAACGGCCGTTTAGATGCAGTCAGCAATGCTCTTGCAAAGCATTTCAACAAGCCTTGTGAAATTATGTGCTATGAAGAACATGCTTTAAAAGACGGCTCAGATTCCAGCGCCATTGCTTATGTCGGCATTGAACACGGCGCAAAGGGCAGCTTCGGTATCGGCATCGACCACGATATTATCCGTGCTTCCATTGATGCACTTGAATCAGCAATGAACAGAAGCCTGATTGAAGAATAAATCATAAAATGCAGGGCCGCCACACCGGACCGATTGCCTTAAAACAGGCGGGACCGATGTGGCGGTTTTTGTTTTTGAACAAAAACCAACAGTTATGATTGCAGATGAGAAATCGCCTGAGCGAATTTCTCATCGCAGCTTCGCGACTAAGTCGCTCAGGAATGGAGATTAGTATGAATAAGATTATATTGGCATCGGGGTCGCCGAGAAGACGGGAACTGCTTGAACAGATAGGTATTCCGTTTGAGGTCGTTACAAGTAATGCGGCGGAAGTTACTTCGGCGGTACAGCCTGATGAGATTGTGAAAGAATTGTCAAAAATAAAAGCAGAAGCCGTGAAACAACTCTGTAAGGAAAAAGGAGAAACGTATCAGGACGCGGTGATTCTTGGTGCAGATACGATTGTGTATCACAACGGGAAAGTCCTTGGCAAGCCAAAATCCGAAGAAGATGCGTATTCGATGATTGAAAGTCTTGCAGGGAAAGAGCATTTTGTATATACTGGAGTTACAATACTGACACCGAAGAAGCAGATTTGTTTTGCCGAGGCGGTAAAGGTATCGGTATATGAGATGTCTGCGGAAGAAATTAAACGCTACATTGCGACCGGTGAACCGATGGATAAAGCGGGGGCATACGGTATTCAGGGCAGATTTGCCGCATTTGTCAAAGGAATCAGCGGCGATTACAATGCAGTTGTGGGACTTCCGGTGGCGAGAGTTTATCAGGAATTAAAAAATGCACAAGTGCTATGACGGCAGATGAGAAACCGCCTGCGCGGATTTCTCATCGCATCTTTACAACAAGTTACTTAGAAATGAGGATTGAAATGATAAAACTGGTGGCAAGTGACCTTGACGGCACACTTTTGTTAAATGGTGCGCAGAGTGTAGAGGATTCCATGTTTGAAACGATTGGAAGGCTTTTGGACAGAGGAATTTTATTTGCGCCGGCAAGTGGAAGACAGATGACAAGTTTAAAACGGCTGTTCGCACCGGTGGCGGAAGAACTGGTATATATCAGTGAGAACGGTGCATTGGTTTCCTATAAAGGAAAGACGATTGCAAAGACACCGATGAAGCGGAAACTGGCACTGGAAATTATTGAAGATGTGCTCGCGCAGGATTACTGTGAAGTGCTGGTATCCGGCGAAAAGACGGCATATATTAAGCCGAAGACCAAAGAGTATCACGACAGAATGACAAAGGTGGTAAATTACCATACTACACTGGTGTCGGATTTTTCGGAGATTCAGGAAGACATTTTAAAGGTTGCAGTCTGTGATTTGTCGGGCATTGAACATTCAAAGGAGCATTTTTTCAAGCGCTGGGGAAATGAAGCAGCAGCAGTTGTATCCGGTTCGCTGTATCTGGATTTTATGGATTTAAAGGTCAGCAAAGGCAATGCCATGAAACAGATTCAGCAGTCAATGAATATTTTACCGGAAGAATGTATGGCGTTTGGCGATAATTATAATGATATACCGATGTTAGACAGTGTGGGACATGCCTATGTCATGGAAAAGGCAGTCGATGACATAAAAAAGCACAGTCAGTTTATTACGGCAAATGTTGAGTATACTTTAAAAGATGTATTTCATTTATAGAAGAATATAAAATCATCACGACAAATATTTTAAAAGGAAACAGGTGAAAAATTATGGAGCAGTATTTAGAAGAATGTGCAGAAGTATTTTTAAAAGAGCAGGGAAAGCTATTTGATGAACCGGTAGCGGAAACGATAGAAGAAGCAAAAGAATTTCTGGAAGACTGCTTTGCACAGGTATTTGAAAATATTTCAGAGGTGCGGGCATATTTAGACGAAGAAGGCATGGACGTATCAGGTGTATCCGATGAAGAACTGGCAGACGAGCTGGAGGTATTTGCCATTTCAGACGGCAGATACTTTGTTGTTGAAGCGTAAACGGTAAAAGCATAAGACAGGACAGAAAGGATACAGCGAAAAATGCGTATAACAGTAATCTGTGTTGGCAAAATTAAAGAAAAATTTTATACAGATGCGCTGGCGGAGTACCGGAAGCGGCTGTCAAAGTACTGCAAATTAGAGATTGTAGAACTGGCAGACGAAAAGACGAAGGAAAATGCCAGTGCGCATGAAATAGAACTGGTCAAGGCAAAAGAAGGTGAGCGGATTCTTTCTGCAATCAAAGAGGATATGTATGTCATTGCACTTGCAATTGAAGGGAAGATGCTGGATTCCGTTGAACTTTCTGAAAAAATAGAAAAGCTTGGGCTTTCGGGCAGCAGCCATGTGGCATTTGTCATCGGCGGTTCGCTCGGACTGGATTCACGTGTTTTAAACCGTGCGGATATGAAACTGAGTTTTTCTAAGATGACATTTCCGCATCAGCTGATGCGGGTAATTCTTTTAGAACAGATTTATCGTGCGTACCGGATTATGACGGGAGCGCCGTATCATAAATAAAGAGCAGATGAAAGACAGATATTCTTAAAGATGAAATTCTTTGGGAATATCTTTTTTTTCAAAAATACTTGACTTAAAGTTAAGTTTAACTTGTATGATAAGGTTGTAAAGGTTCGTGAGGAACTGCCGGAACTTAAAAAAGTAGTTTAGCTGCGTTTGGCACGGGTGTTTGCGCCGCAGGCATCACAAATATCCTTTATTGCAGAATAAAAATCAGTTCCGTCCGCAATTTCTCCGGTATTGGAATGGAGGTTCATATGAAGACAACAAACAAAGAAGAATTTGAAAAACAGAATGTATTTGGTATGGGAAATGCCAATACGGCATATGCACAGTATTTTAGCGGTGAATCTTTTTTGAATCCGCTGACAAAGCCGGAAACAGGCGTTTTTCTTGCAAACGTGACATTTGAGCCGGGCTGCAGAAATAACTGGCATATTCATCATGCAACAAAGGGCGGTGGACAGCTGCTTGTCTGTACAGCAGGTGAAGGCTGGTATCAGGAAGAAGAAAAAGAAGCTGTCAGCTTAGTTCCGGGAACGGTTATTACAATTCCAGCAGAAGTCAAGCACTGGCATGGAGCAAAGAAGGACAGCTGGTTTTCACATATTGCCGTAGAAGTGCCGGGTGAAAATTGCAGTAATGAGTGGTGTGAGCCGGTATCTGATGAAGAATACGGAAAATTAGGTTAAAATCAGGAGGAAAAGAAATGTTACAGGAAACATATACTTTAAGTAATGGAAAGCAGATTCCAAAGTTAGGACTTGGAACATGGTTTATTGATGATGACAAGGCAGCAGAAAAGCCGGATACCGTCTGATTGATACAGCACAGGCGTATGGTAATGAGAGAGGTGTTGGTGAAGGAATTCGCACCGGTGGCGTGCAAAGAGAGGAACTTTTGGTAGTATCAAAAGTAGCTGCAGGGCACAAAACTTATGAAGACAAATGCAGAGGTTTTCCTGTTTATGATGGAAAGATATAATGTGAATAATAGGTTGTATTTATCCTAAAATTTGTATATACTATAGTAAATAAATCACGGAGGTGATCATATGACTATAGATACAAAAACAATGGTGTCTATTTCAGACGCTAACCAGAATTTTTCTAAAGTAGCAAGATTAGTGGACGAATGCGGTTCAGCAGTGATTTTGAAGAATAATGTACCAAGATATCTTATTATAGACTTTAGTAAAGCAGATAAGGATTTTACTGCATCTGATGAAGATGTGTTAAGTATTTCAAAGCAGCTTATGGAGCAGAATAAGGAAGCATATGAGGTACTGGCTAAATGAAAAAACTGAGCAAAAAGCAGATTCTTATGCTTCACACTCAATTGATTTAGCAGACTGGTGGAAGCGAAGGAGTTAGAGATTACAATTTACGGGACTCAGCTTTAGAAACTCCTTTTCAGTCTTTTGGAGGGGATGAATTGTATCCTACGATACAAGCGAAAGCCGCAAGATTAGGATATGGGTTGATTAAAAACCATTGTATGATAGATGGGAATAAAAGGATTGGAACGCATGCAATGTTGGTTTTTCTTGCTTTGAACGGGATAGAACTTAAGTATATGCAAAAAGAATTATACGAAACTATTCTTGATGTTGCAGCTGGGAAAATAGAATATGAAGACCTATTGCAATGGGTTCTTGACCATCGAAACTAAATAGTGTAACTGGAAAAAGACCGCTCAGAGATAATCTGTTCGGTCTTTTGTTTTGAACAAATTGGGATGGGATTTATAATTGAAACAATTACGCCGATATATATATTGTATATGAATAGGTAAACGGATTTACAATAAGATATGTGATTTTAAAATTAATTGATGTGAAAAAATTTGACAGTGATGCGGTGTGGATACGGTATCGGTGTTAGAAGTCGATTGCAATTCTGCCCCAACTTGAGGCAGAATTGGAGCTTTAGTAAAGCAGATATGTGGTGGAAGTTATGTATCTGCTTTTTATGTTGTAATTTGTAAGAAGTACAAATTAACTTTCATGCTCGAAAATAATATAATAATAAGCACAAAAGTCAAAGAGAAAAATGAAAGGAATGTATCAGATCAAATAATCCAGATTGCAAAAGAAAATAATGGAGTTGTAACAACTGCGGATATCACAGAAAGGGGAATTCTTCGTGGAAATATAAAAACTCTTTTGAATTCGGGAAAATTAGAACGAACAGCACGAGGTGTTTATATTTTGCCGGAAATATGGGAGGATGAGTTTGTGAATTTGCAGGCTCGTTTTAGAAAAGGAATTTTTTCTAACGAGACAGCACTTTTTTTATTGGATTTAACTGACAGAACGCCAAATAGGTTTGACATGACATTTCCTGCAACTTATAATCTTACGAATGTTAAAAAAGAACAAATCATTGCATTGACTGTGAAGAAAGAGTGGTACGAAGAAGGAATATTACAAGTAAGATCTCCTGGAGAAAATAATATAAAAGTATATAATATGGAGCGAACGTTATGTGATATCTTGCGTAAACGAAGTGGAGTAGATGCTGGAATTATAGTGGAAGCGTGCAAGCGTTATGCAGAAATGCATGATATTGAGGCGCTTTGCGTATGATAAAAGAAAGCGGAGGAGAAGAAAGAAGCAAAGAAAAAGGAGTTGTCAAAGCAAATTGAAGTAAGAAAATGCTTTTTAATCCGCCATAAATTGTTGTCCCCATTCGCACATAGAGTTCAATAAAGGAATCAGTGTTTTGCCTAACTCACTTAAGCTGTATTCTGTTTTGGGAGGAATTATAGGATATATTTTTTTGATGATTAAGTTATCACTTTCAAGCTCGCGTAACTGTTGGGCAAGCTTTCATTTCTTTAATATTGCAGACATGATTAGAAGACAAGGCAGTGAACCAATAATGGTTTACTGCCCTTTTCACAACAAAAAAAGGTCATTTCACAACATTCCAGATAGATATTGCATGAACTTATCCGATATAATAGCTATAAATATATGTAAGCAAGGAAGTGACAATATGCGAATTGCTATCTGCGATGATGAAGTATCTATGGTTCAGATACTGGAAGAAAAAATAAAAAAGCTATTGCCGGATGCGGTTATAGAGAAATATTTATCAGGTGATGAACTGATTGCAAGTGGCAGTAAGCCGGATATTCTTTTTCTGGATATTCAGATGCCGGGAATGGATGGGATGGAAACGGCAAAGGTGCTTCGTCAGGACAATGAGGATATGATACTCATTTTTGTGACAGCAGCAGAGGAGTATGTCTTTCAGGCATTTGATGTCGGAGCATTTCAATATCTGGTTAAACCGTTTTCCGACGAGAAATTGAAAGAGGTTGTGACAAAGGCAGTCCATAACATAAAAAGGAGTTCCAGACTTGAAAAAGACGAAAAGTATATCATGGTACAGACCGCCGGAAGTCATATAAAAATTTTCCTGCGTGATATTGTGTAT